>JAEEGK010008516.1_pt1 | contig 24168 bp, 19 predicted proteins | sample 8958771 | NCBI WGS metagenome assembly JAEEGK01 (sample SAMN16246547, study PRJNA631951) | gut metagenome | biome: gut microbiome; feature: rumen; material: SC-attached | host: Bos | place: Iran: Karaj | collected 2018-10
ATTGTATGAAGTGGCGGATGGTGCAATGTATAAAGCGAAAATCCCTCTCCATATGCATATATAGCCTGTGTACCTATATCATATCCGAAAACTCCGGGATAAAGTGCGACAAAAATCGGGATCCTGCATAATACCATCAAAAGCCATAAAATCCAGAAGGTAGTCTTCGTAGCTTTAACTATACCGTAAGAGCTTTCTTCTGCCACACCGCAAATTAGCTTAAATAAAATGCAATACACAACAGCATAAACTACAGATAATGCTATTCCACAGGCTATCAAAAAGAATGATTTTTGATTATCACCAGCTACATATCCATTCTCTGTAATACTTTTTCCGATTACGGTGCATAAAGCTGTAAATAAGGCCAATAAACCAAAAATAATAAGTTCACGAACCTTTACTTTATTTCCAAATTCAAATATCTTCTTCATTTAGTTTGTTCCTTACTGCCATCACTGCCAGAACAGATGTCTCTGAGAATATAGATTGAAAAGAATACGAAGGCTGCAATATTAACAGCACCCATATTCTGGAACAAATAGAGATTGTACCCAAACATTACAGAGAAATAACAAAACAGAATAATTGTTTCCATCAGGATTGGGTACCATGCCCATCGCTTGTTTTTAAAAGCCCAAGCAATGCAAAGTACTTCTGCCGCATATCCATATCTCTCGTGCATGTTGGGAAGAAAATATACTAAGCAAAGTATTGTCCACAATGCCATAGATAATATCTGACTGTTTGACAGTTTCTTTGTTTTCCCGTATACGATGAAATACACGGAAAAGAGGACAACAACTGTAAACAATATTCCAACTCTATTAAAGAGTTCATAATGGTTGGCAGAAATCCAGTAATAAATATTCGGGAAATTCTTTGTCAGCATATCGCTGTCATTCATTTGCCCAACATATGTGTTTATAAATCCGCTCAGACCACCCTTTGACAGAATCATACCGGGAAGGCTAAAAACCAACGTTCCCAAGGGGGCATACAGAAAATTAAGTATTGAAAACTTTCTGTTTACGAAATACACCAGCACAAATAATGGCAAGATAAATACTGCCTGAAGCTTAAAAGCCACTCCGATTCCAATAAATATAAATGAAAGCGGATACTTTTCTTTCAAAAGAAACAAGATTGACAATACTATGAATGTAGTATATATCGCATCACACTGAGCCCAGTATGCACTGTTAAACATGACTGTGGGCCACAAAAATGTAATGCCAAAAGCTAAAGGAAAATACTGCTTCCTACCTGTAACTTCTTTTACCAAAAGTCCAATTGATACTGCACACAAAACATCAAAAATAACAGAAACAAACTTTATAGAATAAAGTGACGAAACAGGAAGGTAGGTAAGAAAAGCCAGGATTGTAACGTAAGCATAATTATAGTTACCTGTATAGTGAGCTATTCCTTTAAAGCCACCACCTTCTTTTATTTCATTGAACCAAATCTCTAAAAAGCCGTTGTAATCGCTCGTTCTATAGTCTCTGAAATAGTAACGAATAAGCAATCCAATCAGAGCAAAGAAAGCTATTGCAATTATTTCTTTTTTCTTCTCTATAAAGTCAAGAATTTTATTTTCAACCTTAGTCATCAATCCATCCTTCTTTTCTTCCGGAATTTCTCTAGCTTATCTATTCGGCACGATTCCCCTTAGATTTCTATAAAAGAAATACATATAGGTTAAGTAAATCACAAAGTTTATGATTCCAAGAATCGTTATATTCATGACGCCTCCGAATAGCTCTGCGCCGTATGTAATCAACGTAAGAACGTTTAAAGCAATTGATAGAGGAATGGTTCTTTTATCCTTAAATGCAAGAACTATTGAAAGAATTTCGACTCCGAATCCGTATCTTTCGTGCATGCCGGGCAAGAACTCAACGCATGTAAAGGCAAGTAGGAATGCTAAGTATAATGAGCCTCTTTCGTTTAATTCTTTCTTTCTGTAAATAAGCCAAGTCATAATTGATAAAAGAATCAGGAATGTAATCAAAACCGCAGGCACTTTCATGGTCGAAATGTACTCAAGCCTCTTTTCTCTTGAGTCGGAAAGTATGGTCCAAAAGCTTTGATAGTTAAAGCTCATTTTGTCACAGGAGCCTGTCTGATAATAATACGGAGAAATAAATCCCCAGAAACCTCTTCCGTTTAAGTATGCGGGAATACAAACCACAATCATAGTTATCGGTACAAGTAAGAAGTTAATAATCGAAAATGATTTCTTCCTAAACCACTCAAATAAATAAAATGGCAAATAGAAAATAGCCTGCAATTTAAATGCAAAGGCAAGGCCAAAGAAAACCATGCAAAGTGCGTGCTTATCCTTTTTATAGGCAACTAGCGATAGAATAATGAATGATGTGTAGATTGCATCACACTGTCCCCAAACCGATGAGTTTAAGAAAACGATTGGCGAAAAAACTGTAATTATGGCACCTAGAATTGCCATAAATTTAGAGTTCTTTTTTTCTTTATCATAGATAAGTAAAAATACGCCAACTGCAGCTACATAATCAAAAATGATAGATACTGCTTTGTATTTTACAATCGCTTCGCCCGGAAGGTAGGTTAGAATTGCAATGATTGTCTGGTACAAAACATTATAGTTTCCAACCTGAGTATTCAGAGCATGAATCTTTCCAAGCTGCTCAATCTGTCCATACCATCCGATAAGAAAAGTGGACATATCTCCGCTCACAAAGGGAAGGCCAAAACATCTTATGGCAAGGGATATAACTACTGCCACAGTCAAATAGACGTAGACCATCTTTTCCTCTAGAAAATTAATAACTTTTTCTTCTGCCTTTAAAATCTTATTCATCACATCTCCCTATAATGATTGAGAAGGCGTAATTGAAAAAACGCCCTTGTTTATCTATAATTAAAGAAGTTTATAACCTTTGGAGGTAAGTTTGAAAAAGCCCTTATCAATATATGAAAAAACACTGGCATATGTTTCTTTGTCAATACTTGTTATTTCATTAATCTTTCTGATGGCTCTCGGGTTTTATAACCATCCCCTCGGAGATGATTATTACTACGGATGGTATGCGAAGAATGCCTTGGATAACGGTTCTTTTTTTAATGCTTTAAAAGAAGCCTGTATCGGCGTGTCCAGACAGTACTATCGCTGGCAGGGCACCTACAGCGCCATGTTTTTAATGCACTTACCGCCACACATTTTTTCTGACTTTTGCTATAAGCTCTATCCTTCGATTTTGCTTACGCTTTTTACTTTAAGCTTTTTCTATACGTTAAAGCCTGTACTTATGGATTTATTGAAAGCAACTGTGCAAGAGTACATTTCAATTACTTCAATCATAGTTTTCTTATGCATAGCTCAAGTTCCCTTGATGGGAGAAACCTTTTATTGGTTTAACGGCTCCATGTACTACACAGGCTACTTCGTGTTAAGCATTTTCTTTTTAGGAGTCTTAATAAGATTCTTTATGGACTCTAAAACTCATCGAATCGTTAGCCTATCCTTAATGGCCATTTTCATCGCGGGAGGTAATTACGTATCGCTCCTTCCGCTTTTAATCATACTTGCTTTAAGTTTAGCATTTTTAATCTTTAAAAAGAAGTCTAAAAAGCAAATCTTAGGCGTATCTCTTTCGCTTGTTTGCATGCTTGCAGGATTGGCCGTAAGCGCCCTTGCCCCCGGCAATAAATTAAGGGCCGAAGAAACCTACAGCCCCGGCGCTGTTAAAGCAATCCTTAAGTCTCTTCGCCAAGGCTTATCTTACTTAAGAGGTTGGAGCAATGTATGGCTCTTTGTAGCGCTTTTGCTTCTTGCTCCGATTTTTGTAAGCCTTGTAAAAAGAAACACTTACAACTTTAAATATTCCATCTTAATTTGCATCCTTGCATTCGGGATCTTTTCATCCATGTCAACACCGCCCTTCTACGCGCAGAATAACGGTGGCGCCGCAAGAGCCTTTGATTTATCTTGGTATGCGATGGTCTTGCTTGTGGCAGGTGGTTTCTTTTACATAATAGGTGCGTTAAGTAAGTTTAAGGACGCCCTTTCATTTAAAAAACTTTTGATTATTACAGAATCGGCAGTAGCGATTTTGTTTGTGCTAATGCTCTTTGTCCGTCCGATTAAAGAAACCTATGTAAAGCTTAATCCCATAACTGCTGCCGAGCTAATCCTAAACGGCGATGCAACGCGTTACGATGCCCAATGGAAAGAGCGAAAAGAAATTTTAGCATCAGAAGAAATGAATCCCGTTTTTGACAGATATAAAGACACAGATTCATTACGATACATCCTGTATCTCGGCGACCTCGAAGATAATCCAACAAACTTTAATAACGAAGCGTTTGCTTTATTTTATGAAAAAGAAAGTGTCTGCGTTAAATAACGCAGACACTTTTGGGGTCCTATGGGACGGGGGTGATGTGTCATTTTCACTCATAGTTCAGTTACTGCCTCAGCCAGAAGCTTTACAAGGCCTCCCACATCGGTTCTAGGATTACATTTTTCCGATGGCCAATCATAATTTTCAAAATGTTTTTCTACTTTAGTAGAATTATTAATTGCTTCATCTTGTTTATCTTTGCAAATTTCAAAGCAATCCAGAGTCTTTTCATAATTTTGAATACACTTTTTCAATTCTTTAATCACTTCATTACCATTTGCGAATTGCTTAGTCGTATATTTAAAATGAAATAGCAACCAAATTTCAAAAGCAGGGTTAGAGACCACAAACCTTATAGATGGATTCTTATTATTCTTGATTAGATTTCTTACCTTTTCCGCTTTTTGTGAATCATTATCGATATCAAGGACAATGAACCCAATATCTCCTTTTTCCTCAGAAAGCTCTAATTCTTTCCACTTTAATTCCATTGTTTTATAAAGAGACTCTGCATCAGTTTTTGTTCCGGCCTTAACAAAATGAAGGCTATACTCTGCTCCTTGGCATTGAAAATGAGACAAGTATATTGTTTCAGTCTTATTTTTTCCCTCAGCTATTACAAGGTAAACAGGTTTTGTCTTTCGCCGCTGTTTATTTCTTTGTTTTATATTTATACTACGCATAGGATTTATAACTCCTCTCCGCAGATATAAGGTATAGCACCATAGCGACCCAACAAATATCCTTTTTCAATATTGTCTGTTTTTCTTACAGACATCTCGTCCAGAGAATATAAATCAGAAGCCCCTGTCTTATTATCTTTTTCCGTAAAGTAGATTTGATCTCTTCTGAATGTAGACAGTGATAACAATGCCGTATCATGTGTGGTAAAAATCAGTTGAGCACCCGACCTGTTTATTGATTCATCCCTAAACATGTTGATTAAATACTTAACGATAAAAGTATGAAGACTTTTATCTATCTCATCTATAATAACCGTCATACCCTTTTCAAGAGCTTCCTTGAGGAATGGGCCCATAATAAAGAGCTGATTTGTTCCTAATGATTCTTCGGCCATCTCAAGCGCATACGTTGTCGATTCTCCATCTTCTCCAATAACGTGTTCTGTTCTTACCTCAATCTGTTCAACCTCCTGTGCTGTGATTGAAGGTATAGGCTGGCCATTTACCATCAGTTGAGGAACCGGCATTCCCAGTGGCATCTCTATCTTCGTCTTTTTTACATTTACACTAATCTTAGAAATGTTAATATCCGCCGCCTGTAATAACCTTTCTGTAAATCCTATATACTCTTCTTTATTTTCTCCCTTATACATATTCAGTGAAAAATTGGTAAGCGATTGGGCATCTGTAAATGTAATCATTTTTTCTGAGAGCCACTTATATGGAATCATAGTACTTTCAGTATTCCAGTTTGTGGCTGTAGCCAGAAAAAGTTTATTCGGTGTGTTAAATCTTACAATGGGTTCTAAAGCACTCTTATGTGCTTTAAATTCATATTCTTCGCCCTTACGTTCAAAAATCAACGTCGGCTTTTGAGTTTTGTACTGATACAAATACTCCTCTGTGATTCTTTCAATATTTGCAGAAAAGCCATATACATACTGATTGCCGTCATCAGCAATAAAAATAAACTCAAACTCTGATGGCTCATTCACTGTTCTTTTGTCAAACTTAAAAGGTACAGCAGAAAAAATTGGCTGATTAACCTGCATTAAATTCGAGTTTCTAATCATATTAATTGCAACTGTCATTGCCTTAAATAGACTTGTTTTTCCTGATGCGTTTGCACCATATATTGCAATGAGATTATTTGCTCTATATCCATTTTTATTATTTATATTCTCAGGATGTTCTTTGTCTGCGGATGGATTCAACGCAAGAACTGCCTTTTCTTTAAAAGACATGTAATTTTTTACTGAAAATTGAATAAGCATATACTAAAGCCACCTTTCTTGCCTTGAGTATATGCTTATAATCCGCCAAAGTCAAATTATTTTTTGCGTTTTTGCATTTTTTATGCAAATTTCCGTTTTATATTTCCTGTTTGGTCTAATATATTAATCCACTACTTCTTCTCAGCGATAGAACGATAGTAAAAATAGAAAACTAGTTTAACTGCCACCAGCACTACAAACATTGCATACGCCGCCCAAAATGCCTTTACATCATACTCAGCAGATATAAACGCAATTAAGACCGACGCAACAAATGCTATAGTCCACACTTCGCCACCGCTTTTCTCGTGGATATAACGTCTTGTCTCGTCTTCTGTTTTTGCCATATATTTTCGAAGCTCATTTTTATCTTTCAAGAGTTTTGCATAAACACTGATGCGATAAATAATATAAACGAGGCTGATTATCAATGCTGATGAACCCCAGCTAAGGATATTAGCAGGAATTATTCTCGAATCGCCTCCACCGTTTAAGGATATGATTACAACCAACGCTATAATTGCTACAAAAGATAATTCTAAAAGAAACTTTCGTACCTTAACGCTCTTCTCAAACTTATCAATCTTTTCGCTCATTTAATACCCCCTACTAATTCCAAAATATCTTCTTTTTCAACCCCAGGATCAATCTCCACAGAATAAATAAATCCATCTTTCATCCACTGGGCTGTAGAATATCCGCTCTCATCTTTCTTAAGCTTCACCTCGATATCGGAAGCTTTCTCTATCTCGACTTCATTGTCATAAAGAATGTACCAGGGGATGCTATCCGTTCCGCTTCCCTTTGCAAAGCACAAAGAAGCATCTACCCCGTAATAAGTTATTTCGGCAATCTTGTACCCTGCATCCTTATCATAAATGCAGTTATACCTTTTCTCGGTTACTTCAAAGGGAATGCCCTCTAATTCGTTGACCTCAAATCCCGCCATATCTGATAGAGCATCCAAAGAAAAAACCTGCATGTTTTCATAGGCTTCTCTTGGCGCTTTAGCTTCGCTAACCGAAGCCGCCGGCACTTCTTTTTCGCCCTTATCCCATGGCTTACAAATAAAAAGAAACACGGCGCAAGCAATCAAAAACATAATGCCTGCGATTACAAACTCTCTTTTATTCATATTTTAACCCCTCAATTTAAAACAACCTCTGTTTATTGTTCTACTTCATCATAACATAAAAACAGGGCTAAATTTCTTAATATTTTAAGCCCTGTTTCTTAATACACATTATTATCTATACATTTCTTCAAGCACCATCTTACATCTCTCAATGTCGTTTGGCCTGTAAACCTGCTTTCCCATTGTTGATAGGTAGCTCTCAGCCCCCTTACCAAGGATTAGTATGGCATCCCCGGGCTTTGCATCGTGAATGGCCTTTGTAATGGCTTCGTCTCTATCCACAATCAGCTCATAATTTGTAGCTTCAGGCACTGTAGAAACCATGGTTTCTACAAGCATCTGAGGGTCTTCAAAGCGCGCATCCTCGATTGTAAAGTAGTTATAATCCGCCATCTTGGTGCAATACTCTGCCATGTCCGTTCTTCTGTGAACGTCTCTTGAGCCACCGGCTCCAACCACCACTCTTAAGTATCCGTCCGTCAAAGTTGACTTAATATACTCAACTAAGTTTTTAACCGCATTTGCGGTGTGAGCGTAATCTACGATTACTCTAAAAGGCTGGCCGTAATCTATAACAGTCTGCCTTGCCTCTACGGGCTTAAGCTTAGAAACTTCTTCTACCAAGGTTTCAACCGGTATTCCAAAGTGATTTAAAGCAGCCACCACGGACATAATGTTATATACGTTAAATATTCCCGATAAATTACACTTAACCTTATGTGTACCAAGAACACCGTTTAAAGTAAATGATAGGTCGTTATATTTAACGGATATGTCAGTTGCAAAAATGTCAGCCGATTTATTTTCTATCGCGTATGTAAGCACTTTTCCCTTAGCTTTAGATATAAACAAATCCGCATATTCATCGTCTTTATTTATTACGCAAATTCCCGAAGGCTTTGTGTATTCCATAAGCTTAGCCTTGGCCTGAGCGTAGTTATCCATTGTTTTAAATAAATCAAGGGCATCACGGGTTAAATTAGAAAAGATGGATGCATCAAATAAAACTCCGTCCATTTTTCCCGTTCCAAGTCTCTCTCCCGAAGCTTCCATGGAAACAAACTTGCAGCCGTCTTTCATAAATCCGTTTAAAGCTCTAAACAAATCTTCCTGAAGGGGCGTTGTGTACTCATTTTCCTGAGTGTAGCCTTCAGACCTGATTCCGTTTGTGCCGATGTATCCGGTCTTTTTAGATAAACTGTTTAAAATCTGATACATCATTTCTGAAGTGGTGGTCTTTCCGTCGGTTCCTGTAACAGCTATCATGTTTAGCTTATTTAAAGGATCTCCGTAAAAGCGATTCAAAATGCCGTTCATCGCTCTTTGAGAATCTTTTACCACTACCTGAGGCACGTTAACACCTTCAACCTCGTGCTCACAAACAAGGACAACGGCACCGTTTTCAACTGCCTTTTTTGCAAAAGTGTGACCGTCAACGGTTAATCCCTTTACACACACAAAGAGGATGTTACTCCCCTTTGTACGTGAATCGTCTGTTATTTTTTCAATCTCTAAATCAAAATCACATTCTATTAAATCTTTTAACTTCATAACAAATTACTTACCTAATACTTCTTTGGTGCACTTTAAGATAATTTCAAGGCCCTTCTTAAGTTCCTCTTCTGAAATTGTCAAAGGAGGAAGAATCTTTAAAACTGAATCTCCGCGGCCGGCTCTTTCAATTATCATCTTTTCTTCAAAGCACTTATCCGCGATCTTGTGTGCGATTTCTCCGCCGTTTTCAAGCTTTCCAAAATCGATACCCCAGATAAGTCCAAGGCCTCTTAAAGAAATCTTGTCATCAAGAGGGAAAATGTTCTTTTCCACAAATTCCTTAACGATTTCGCCCTTCTTTGTAACCGCCGCATTTAAGTCATGCTTAACATTAAATTCAATTGCTTTCTTTGCAGCCACAAATGCCACCTGGTTACCTCTGAAGGTTCCGTTGTGCTCAGCGGGCTTCCAGATATCAAGCTCATCCTTTATTAAAAGAAGTGACATGGGGAATCCGTATCCGCCGATTGACTTACTTAAAGTCACCATATCAGGCTTGATCCCTGCTCTTTCAAAAGAAAAGAAAGTGCCGGTTCTTGAGCATCCTACCTGAATGTCATCAACTACAAGTAAAATGTCGTTATCGTGGCAAAGTTTTTCAAGCTTCTTAAGCCATTCAACGCTCGCTACGTTTATACCACCTTCAGCCTGAACAGTCTCTAAAAATACCGCTGCCGGCTTTTCAACTCCCGAGTGATCGTCAGAAATAATAGTCTCTAAATAATCTAGCGAATCAAGTTTCGTGTGAAATCCTGTTTCATAGGGCACAAATGTTACATTGTCTAAAGAAACCCCTGCGCCGTCCCTGCTTACTCTGTCAGTAGTAAGGGCTAAGCTTCCAAGTGTCATTCCGTGGAAAGCACCCATGAAAGCGATTATGTTAGAGCGCTTTTTGTTCTTTCTGCAAAGCTTAAGTGCTGCTTCAACAGCATTTGTTCCTGTGGAACCGCAGAACATGATTCTGTACTCTAAGCCTCTTGGCTCTAAGATATCTTTCTTAAAAGTATCGATAAACTCAGCCTTAGCCTCTGTGTACATATCCATTGCATGAGTGATGTTATCATTCATCAAATAGTCGATAACAGCGCCCTTTATTTCATCGTTGTTATGGCCATAGTTTAAAGCTCCGCAACCTGCAAGGAAATCAAGGTATGCATTTCCGTCACCGTCGTAAATGTAAGAGCCCTTTGCCTTTTCAAACACTACAGGGTACTTTCTGCAGTAAGAACGCACCGAGGATTCATTTTCTTCAAAAATAGATTTATTCATGCTCATTTTGTAAATCTCCTTAGACATATGCCGGTTTCTTAGGCACTTCGTTTTTTATAAAGTAAATCTCATACCAGATTAAAAATGCGTATACGGTATAGATTCTTCGGCCGTTGTTCCAGCGTCCGGATTTGTGTTCGTTAAGTAAATGCATAAGCTTATCAACTTCAAAGAACTCAGCCACCCAAGGCTTTTCAAACATTTCCTTAACCTTTTCATACCACTTATCTTCCAAAATCCAATCTTTGAAAGGTACCAAGAAACCAAGCTTCTTTCTCTTAGCCCATTCTTCGGGGATGGTCTTGTTGGCTGCCATTCTGAAGGCATACTTTGTGGTGTAATCGTGAATTAAGTATTTAAGCGGTATCTCTTCGCTTACTTTGTAAACTTCCTTATCAAGGAAAGGAACTCGTAACTCAAGGGAGTTTGCCATCGTCATCTTATCCGCTTTAAGTAAGATGTCATATGGAAGCCACAAATGCATATCAAGATACATTTTCTGAAGTAATTCAGGCTTATCTTTAACCTCTTCAAAAATAGGTCTTGTTATATCCTGATACTGAGTGGAGCTTCTGTATTCAGGCTTTAAAAGCTCATCCGCCTCTTCATTGTTCATAATGAAGGCCTGTCCTATATAGCTTTCTTCCAAAGTGGAGCCGGCTCTTATAAGGAAATGCCTTCCCTTCATGTTTGGCATCTTTTCTGCCAAGTGCTTCATGCCCCTTCTAAACCAGAAAGGAAGCTTTTTGTATCTCTTATATTCTCTCGGAGTCTCGTATTCATAGTAGCCTCCGAAAAGCTCGTCCGCGCCTTCTCCCGAAAGCACAACCTTTACATCCTTAGCTGCCATATTTGCAAGATAGTAAAGAGGCACAGCCGAAAGGTTTGCGTGAGGCTCGTCCGAATGGTACTGAACGGTAGGCAAAATATCAAAGAACATGTCCGCATTTATGTTCTTTTGCTTATGCTTCATGCCTAAGATTTCGCAAAGGTCATGCGCATTGGCGGTTTCATTAAAGCCTGTGTTTGTAACATGCTCTCCTTCAAAGCCTACCGTGTAAGCCTTATCAACGTTTGCGTTTGCCACAATGTAACTTGAGTCAACACCGCTTGAGAGGAAAGAACCTACTTCAACGTCGCTTATCTTATGATAAGCAATGCTTTCTTTCATGATGTTGTTGATTTTATCGACAGTTGTGTCAAGGTCGTCGTTATTGTTTCTGTAATTGATTCTAAAATATTCTTTTATTTCAACCTTACCGTCTTTATACAAAAGAAAATGTCCGGGATTTAACTTATGTACATTTACAAAGAAAGTATCCGTAGGAACAGAATACTGATACATTAAGTACGTCTTTAAAGCATCCTTATTTAACTCCTTCTTAAAGTCGGGATGATGTAAAAATGCCTTAATTTCTGAGCCGTACATAAATAATTCAGGCGTGTCATAATAGTAAAAAGGCTTAATTCCGAAGGGGTCTCTTGCTCCAAAGAAAAGTTTTTTCTTTGTATCATAAACCACAAATCCAAACATTCCGCGAAGTCTGTTTACTACCTCTGTGCCCCACTCTTCATAACCGTGAACGATTACTTCCGTATCTGACTTTGTGGCAAACACATGGCCCTTATTTATAAGCTCTTCTCTTAGCTCTTTGTAGTTATAGATTTCTCCGTTTAAGTTAACTACAACCGACTTATCCTCGCTGTATAAAGGCTGGTCACCGCCGCTTAAGTCGATGATACTTAAACGCCTAAATCCCATGGCAATCGCATCATCCACATAAAAGCCTTCTCCGTCCGGGCCTCTGTGAGCGATTGAATCGGTCATATTCTTTAAAATCTCACGTTTTCTGTCTACAGGGATAAAATCCGCAAATCCTGCAAAACCGCACATAAATTACTCCTAGATTGTATTTTTGTTATTCTTATATTTCTTTTTATAGTTGATGGCGCGAAGCTTAAGATAAACTCTGTGCTTAAAGGCTCTATCCTGCTTAAAATTAAGAGGATCCACCTTTTTATGCTTTCTCCAAAGCTCCAAAGCCTTTTCCCTATACTCTTCGTTCTTAACGTAGTCCCTGATAATATTCTTAGGAACCATTGATAAAAGAAACTCCTCTTCCAAAAGCTTAAAGTCTCTTACCTCGTTGTTAAACACATCCTCATAAAGGTATGTAATAAGGTTGTGTCCAAGAGCTGCAAGATAATAGCTTGAGCGAGCCTGGCGAGGGTTAATTTCAAGCACTTTGAATGTGCCGTCACGCCTGTCATATTTAAGGTCGAATTCACAAAATCCCGTGTATCCGATTTTTTCAAGAAAGGCCTTTAAAATTTCAACCGTTTCTTTTGTCTTTCCGTATTGGTTATAACCGTTTATAAGCACTGTGCAATTTCCGATTCCGGAAGGAGTGTGCTCCTGAAGTCCGATCTGAGCAAATGTAGCAAGCTCAGGCTTACCGTTTTTGTTACAGTAAAATACCGAATCAAATAAGCAAGAATCGTCTCCCGGAATAAATTCCTGCACGATTAAAGTCTTTGTGTATCCCGATGCCTTAACCTTATTAATGAAATTGACGGCATTGTCGGGAGTGGTTGCCTTAAATACTTTAGGCTGTCCTTCAAAGTGATGCTTGTTGTATTCAATTCCGTCCCCCGGCTTAATTATCAAAGGATAATACATATCAACGGGGATGGGCTTGGTTTCTTTCTCCGAGCAATCGTAATACTCTGTCCTTGCAAAGGATAAGCCCGAATCCTTAAAGGTCTTATAAAACTTTTCTTTATCAAGGAAAATCTCTGCAATTTCAAGCTTCGGACAGTTATATACAAAGTAATGGTCAAGAGCTTCGTGGTTTTCAAGAAGCAACCTTACATATACATCGTGGCAGGGAATAACAAGTGTTCTTCCGTTTTCCAAATGATTCTTCCCATACTCCGTAAGTGCATTCACAAAGCCTTCGTTGGTTTTTAAATCAGGGTGATATTCGATGTTTACAATTGAAGAATGCTGGGTGAATCTGATGGGCTCTGTGGCAATTACATCAACAGGCTCGTCGTACTTTTCATAGAAGCATCTGGCCATGTAATAAACATTTAAATCAGAGCCAAGCAATACAACGTTATGTCTCATTTTCTCTCCTTACTTATATCTTCTCTCTAAAAGCGAATCAACATTTGTCATAAGTTCATACATTGTGGTGCCGTTGTGGCGGGTGATGGAACTGATAGGAATGTCACCTCCAAGAACCGTTACCTTGTCGTGCTTCTTAACCGTTTCATCAACAAGCACTTCAATCATTCCCATTCCCACTTCGCCGACAATCTTATACTTTTTACCGTTAATTGCAACCTGAGATCCTGTTCTCTTTCTTCCGATTCCGTCGGCGTATCCGATATCGATAACGGCGATATATTCATCGGTTTCGGCCCTGTGTAAAAGCCCGTAACCTACGTATTCATCCTTCTTAACCTTATTTACCTGAAGCACTTCGCTGTACAAAGAAAACGCAGTCTTTAAATCGTACTTTCTTAGCTCCTTGCAGGGAAGCACGTGGTTTCTTTTGTTGTTAAACTCCCTTTGAAGCTTTCTTATCTTTCCTTTTATCGAATTTGAAAAAGGATAGATTGTTGAAAATCCGTACAAAGAAATTCCTATTCTTACGGCGTTTTCATATGCTGGAGCATCATGTAAGAAAACTGTCTGGGTGCGGTCTAAGTGCACCATCTTTATTTTGCTTAAATCTATAAGGCTTGTGATTTCTTCAAACCTTTTTTGATTTAGCTCATACTCTCTGTCAGTTAATCCGTTTGTGTGAAAGTGAGTAAAAATACCTTCAACCGTCAAATTAGGGTTTTCAAAAGCTTCATCTATCGCTTTCTTTAAGGCTTCTTTGTCAGAAAATCCAAGCCTGTTCATGCCGGAATTTACTTTAAAGTGAAGCTTAAGCTTTTCATTACTATTAACTATATCTTTAAATGTATCTTCGTCGTTTACACAAACTGAAATGTCATTGTCGCTTGCAACCGGATAAAACTTTTCATCAATTGGCTCAAGCATTATTACGGGATGTTCTTTATCATACTTTCTAACTTCAATAGCTTCATCTAAGTTAGATACGCAAAATGCATTCATGCCGCCCTTTATAAGCGCAGGAATTATTCCGTATCCGTGTCCGTATGCATTTCCTTTAACAACCGCAATATTGTATTTATGCGGGAAGTTACTGCACATAAAGCGTGCGTTTTCTTCGATTATTTTGTTGTCGATTTCAACGTAAGTATTTCTGTACATTTTATCCCTCGCATTGTAACTATATTAACATGGTTCACTATTTCAAAAAAGTCAATAAACTATTCTTTATATTGCAAAAAATGCTTTCTTTCGAAAGCATTTTTATTTTTATATTACTTAATCTTGTTGCTTAAATATTCAATGGCATATTCTAACTGATTATCGTACTTTTCATCGGAGTAATATCTTTCCGAATCAAATTCAAGCTCGATATCGGGAGCGATACCAACTTCATGGATACAATTTCCCTTGGGAGTGTAGTATCTGCTGGTGGTAAACTTAATACCGCTTCCGTCGGTGAAAGGATATACGCTTTGCACAATTCCTTTTCCGTAAGTATTTGTGCCGATTGACTCTGCGATTCCATAGTCTTTAAGCGCTCCCGTAAGTAATTCCGAAGCACTTGCAGTATACTCATTTGTAAGCACCACTACAGGAATCTGTATAGGTGTCTTTCCGTCACAGGTATATTCTGTAACGGTTCCGTTTCTTTCTTCGGTATAAGTGATAAGGCCCTTAGGAAGCATGTGACGCGCGATATCCAAAACCGCATCAAGGTTTCCACCACCGTTACTTCTTAAATCGATAATCAAGGCTTTTGCGCCCTGCTTGTTTATATCTTTATAGGCTTCATCAAACTGGTTTATTGTAACATCGTCAAATTCAGTAATCTGGATGTATGCGATGTCATTTGCCTTCATGCTGTGATTTACGGTGGGAGATTCGATTTTCCTTCTCTCAACTGTAACATAAATCATTTCTTCAAGGCCTTCTCTTACGATTGTAAGGTCAACCGTGGTTCCTTCCGGCCCTTTAATCATGTTAACGGCTTCTGTAAGAGTCAAGCCTCCGATGTTTTCTCCGTTTACTTCGTAAATAATGTCTCCATCTCGAAGACCTGCTTCTTTTGCAGGAGAGCCTTCAAACACACCGCTTAAAATAGGATATCCGCTTTCTTCATCGGTTCCGACATAAGAGCCGATTCCCGAATAAGAGCCTTCGGCCCCCTGCATAAGCTCATCCATTTCTTCCTTGGTGTAATACTCTGCGTATTTATCGCCTAAAGAACTTACTATGGCCTTATACATAAGGTCGTGCATTTTTTCTGTATCTATATCAGAGTCAAAATAAAACTCTTTTAAAATGCCGTTATAGATTAAGTTTGACTTATCTATAAACTCTTGCGAAATAAGGTCTCCGCCCTCTTCCTGGGCAGCTTCCGTAACTTTAACTATTTCATCGATTCTTTCTCTGTACCTTTTTGCTTCACTTATCATCAGTATCGAATAGAAAGCAGTAAGGATGGTGCCCACCACTATTGTGGCAACCGCAACACCTTTAAAGAAAGAATTCTTTTTTTCTTTTTTAATGTCTTCCATGTTTACTCTTTTCCGATGTTAGTTTACGCCGATATAAGGACCGGGATCCACGTACGCGCCGTTAAGACGCACGCCAAAGTGCAAATGGTTACCGGTTGAACGTCCTGTGGTACCAACGTTTGCAATATGTTCTCCCCTTGCCACAATGTCATCCTTCTTAACGTGAAGGGCGCTTGCATGCATGTAAATGGTGTAAAGTCCGTCACCATGATTTATCATAATATAATTACCCATGGACCAATCGTATGTGGCTGCTACCACAACGCCGTCGTAAGCTGCCAAAATCTTCGATCCTCCGGGAGCTCCCAAGTCAACACCGCTATGATATGAGCTTCTTCCGCTAATAGGGTCAGTTCTCCATCCAAAGTGGTCTGTAACCTTAATATACGAAGGAGCAGGGAATGTAAACTTACCGCCGTCATATGTTAAGACAATTCCGTTTGCTGCAGCGATTGCTTTTTGCTCTTCCAAAATCTGAGCTTCCAAAGCTTCGATTACAGCGGTCTGAGCCTGAAGCTCTGCTTCTTCATCATCAATTTCCGCAGTCTTGTTTGCTATCTGTCTTGAATACTCATTTAACTGAGCGTTCTTTTCATCCAAAAGCTCCTGAAGATTTGCTTCTTCTATCTTTTGAGCATTCTGCACTTCATCAAGAACTTCTTTTTCTGATTCAAGTGTTGCTTTAACAAGCTCTGTCCACTCTCTTACAGCTCTGTATTCATCGAGCTTTCCTCTGTCGTATGCTTCAAGCTTTTCGATGTAATCGGCCTTTGTAAGAAAGTCTCCGAAAGACTCTGCGCTAAGCATGATTTCAAGATACATGCTGTCACCCTTTTTATACATAAAGCGAATCCTGTTTTTCATCGCTTCGTATTGGGTGTTCTCAACTTCGATAGCTTCGTTTAATTCTTCGGTGGTCTTTTCGATTTCAGCCTGCTTTTCTGCTATAAGCTGATTGTATTCTTCAATCTTTTCCTGAATCGCGGAAAGCTCTGCGTCAACCTTTTGGATGTAATTAAGCACATCCGATTTAAGGCCTTCAAGCTCTTTCTTCTTTTGCTTGGCGGCCGTAATGTTTGCCTGAAGCTGCTTCTTTAACTGCTGCGACTGGCTGATCTGGTCCTGCTTTTGCTTGATGCTGTCGTTCGTGATTGCAGAAAGGGATGTGCCCGCGTATGAATTTGGCGCTGAAAAGCTCAAAGGTAAACCTATAAGCAAAACAACACATAGTATGCGCTTTATTTTCTTCAAACCGGCAAATGCCTCCAAACTAGACTCTTAAATGTTTTCTTACCGTTGAAAAACTTCCGAGGAAACCTATTCCCACGCCAATGCCAAGACAAATCGGCAAAAGCATCTTGTACACATCATTAACCGTTAAAAAGTTAAGAAGTGAAGAAAGAACCTTAAACTGATCCCTTACAAAATTTAAGGCTCTGTTGTAAATAAAATAGATTAATCCAAGAGGGATTGCAGAGCCGATTAGGCCTATCAAAATACCCTCAATAACAAATGGCGCTCTTACAAAGTAGTCGGTAGCACCGATGTACTTCATAATGGAAATCTCTTCTTTTCTTACCTGAATACCGATTGTGACAGTGTTGCTTATAAGGAAAACAGATACTGCCAAAAGTATTCCTATAATGCCTAAAGAAACATATCCGATTAACTTATTTGCATTGCTAAGTGTTAATGCCGTAAGCTCAGATCTCTTAACTTCGCTGATGCCGGGCACCGATTCAAGATATGTAACAAGTGCATTCTGTAAAGAAACGTCATTTAAATATATTTCGTAGTTAGCGCAATCAGCCAAGGGATTTTCTGTAAATCCGTCGCTATATTCGCCAAGGTATTCATCTTTAAATACGTTCCATGCGTCTTCCGCAGATACGTAGTTTATTTTCGACACCTCAGGACGCTTTGTAATCATTGTTCCGATTTCGGATATTCTTTCTTCCGTAATATCTTCATCAAAGAAAACAACCACGCAAACCCCTTCTTCAGCGGTCTTAACTATGTGCTGAAAGTTTGCAAGGATTGAATAAAACACTCCGAATAAAAACAAGCATGCGCTTATTGTGGCAACTGATGCCAAAGAAAACAATTTGTTTCTGAATATGTTTTTGACGCCCTGCCAAAGGGTATAGAAAAACGTACTAAATTTCATCGTTATATCCTCCCTTTTCAACGTCGCTTATAATAACGCCTTTGTTTAAAGTGATAACTCTCTTTTGCATGGCGTTTACGATTTCTTTGTTGTGGGTAACCATGATAACTGTGGTTCCCTTTTCGTTTATCTCTTCCAAAAGCTTCATGATTTCCATGGAGTTTTTAGGATCCAAGTTACCTGTAGGTTCGTCTGCCAAAATAATAGAAGGCTTATTTACTAAAGCTCTTGCGATGGCAACTCTTTGCTGTTCACCACCTGATAGTCTTCCGGGCTTAACCTTATACTTTCCTGCAAGGCCTACGGTAGCTAAAACCTTAGGCACGTTCTTTCTAATCTGAGCTGAAGGAACTTCAATTATACGCTGCGCAAAGGCAACGTTTTCATATACGTTTCTGTCTTTTAGGAGTCTAAAATCCTGGAACACTACACCGATGTTTCTTCTAAACTTAGGCACTTTTCTGTGCTTAATTTTGTTTAGGTTATAGTCAAGGATATAGATGCTTCCGGTTGTAGGGACAAGCTCACGAAGCAAGAGTTTAATAAATGTAGATTTACCCGAACCCGAATCACCAACCACAAATACAAACTCGCCTTTTTTGATGCGTATATTAACATTGGAAAGGGCTTGCACCCCTGCCTGATAAGACTTTGAGACATTGTTTAAAACAATGACCTCATCGTCTTCCATTAGTTTCTTTTTTGGTCTGTTAAAAGCCATAACCTATACTTTTACCCCCAAATCCTAGTATTCAATGCTCTCCATGTACTTCATGTACTTAACAACCATAAGCGCAATCTTGAATGTGATGGCATCTTCAAACACTCTTAAATCAAGACCTGTTGACTTTTGAAGCTTATCAAGACGATACACAAGGGTGTTTCTGTGAATGAAGAGCTGTCTTGAAGTTTCTGATACATTCAAGCTGTTTTCAAAGAACTTCATGATGGTTGTAAGTGTTTCTTCGTCAAATTCATCGGGGCTCTTTCCGCCAAAGATTTCCTTAATGAACATTTTGCAAAGAGGAATGGGAAGCTGATAAATCAAACGTCCGATTCCAAGCTCTGAATAAGCCACGATGTTTCTTTCAGCAAAGAAAATTTTTCCTACATCCAAAGCCATCTTGGCTTCTTTGTAAGAACGGCTGACTTCCTTTATTTCATTTACGCTTGTGCCGTAAGAAACATGCACGTTTGAAATACCCTCTTTGTTAAGGACATTTATGATTGCCTTAGCGGCCTTTTCGATTTCCTTTGAAGGATCGTTTTCTTCAAGCTCCTTAACCACGATTACGTTGTTTTCGTCTACCGCGGTAATGAAATCTTTATTGTTTGAGCCAAAGTGGGTGCGGATGCACTCAAGCACGTTATTGTCTTTTCTCTCTCCCGCTTCAACAATCACTGCCACACGCTTAACGTCTGTTGCGATGTGCAGTTTCTTTGCGCGAGAGTAAATATCAACAAGCAAAAGGTTATCCAAAAGAAGGTTCTTAATAAAGTTATCTTTATCGAATCTTTCTTTGTAGGCAACTATCAGATTCTGAATCTGGAACGCAATCATCTTTCCTATGGTGTAAACATCTTCGCCGGTTCCTGCCACAATTAAAATGTACTCAACCAGCTGTTCATCATAAATCTTAAAGTACTGGTATCCTTGAATCTCCTGAGAGTCTGCGGGGCCCATGGCAAATTCTCTTGCCGCCTTTGACACATTGTTCATGTGTGATGTCGTTGACACTACTTCTTTTCCTTCCGTATCAACCACACAAAGCTCCACTCTTGCAATGCTCTTTAATCCGTCGATGGTTGTCTGTAATATCTGATTCGATATCATGGTTTCCTCCAATAGCCTTTTGGTTTAGACATTTTTCACAATGATTTTTTTTACCTCTTCACTGCGAATTTGCAATTTACTTCTCTATTTTATTATCTTTTACTCAAAAAGCCAAGTCCAAAAAGCTTGTTTTTTATGCATTTTTTCAAAATTAAGGATTTGTTTTGTGCATTTTACATATGGAAAAATAGACAAAAAGAAACTCTGTCGCATTTTATTGCGACAGAGTGTAAGTTTTTAGTATTCGCCCGGAACTTCCAAAACCATGTCTGAAAGTGGGAATGTTGAACAAGGATGAATATAGTTATATTTAATATCAGCCCATCTTCTTCCCTCGTTTTCCTTGGGAGCGTAGTATTCGCCGGAAATGAGTCTGCTTCTGCACCATCCGCATTCACCGCTTCTGCAGCGTGAAGGAGCTTTAATGCCTGCTCTTTCAATTGCAACAAGCACAGATTCGGAAGCCTTTGCATCAATAACAGTTTCTTTAGGTCCTTGTTTAACCGTAATCTTAAATGTCTTATCAAGTGAATCCTTGGGGTAATCCCCGTACTTTGATACATCGTGAGTTACGCCCAGTAATTCTCTTCTTACAAGTCTTTCGGGAATGTTAAGCTTAAGCACTTCATCATGAGCAAATCGATACATTGCTTCGGGACCGCAGATAAAAATGCTGTATTCGCTTGGTGCATACTTCTTTATGATGTCCGCTGTTATAAAGCCATGCTCATAGCCTTCTTTTTCTTCGTTTGAAAGAACATGTACCACTTTGACTTTGTTTGTAGCCTTTGTGATTTCTTCAAGTTCTTCTTTAAAAAGAATGGCGTCTTCGCTTCTAGAGCCAAAGATGATGGTTAAGTTAAAGTTTTCCGCACCGTCTTTAATTGCGTCTGCCATTGAAAGGAAAGGTGTGATTCCGCTTCCTCCTGCCAAAGCCACAACGTTTTCTTTGTCTCTATACTTATCAAAGTAGAAGTTTCCAAGAGGTGATGAAGATTCAATCACATCTCCTTCTTTTAAGTTATTAAGCATCCAGTCAGCAGCAAAGCCGTCGGGATTTGCCTTAACCGTCACTTCGTATCTACCTTTCAAAGCTTCTGAAGGAGCAGATGAAATTGAGTAAGGTCTCGTCACAAAGCTATCACCAATCTTTAACTTAAGCGACAAATACTGGCCTGCTCTAAAGTAAGGAAGAGCCTTACCGTTTAAGCTTTCAAACACAAATGTTTTAGCTCCTGCAGCGCTTCTATCGATGATTTTAGCTACCTTTAACTCCACAAAATCAGGGTGAAGGGCCTTCGCGTTTTGGTTAATCTTAAATTCGCCGACGATTTCTTTTTCTTTTGCGGCATCAATGGTTTTATTTCTGTCCTTTGCCATGTTTTTAAACTTAAGCATGTCAAAAGCGCCGATTAATCCTACTTTTATGTTTAACATATTCTACGCCTCCTTTGCCCATTCGTTTAAGTCTTTAATGGCAAGCTTGGCCACTATGTTACCTGTTATCATACATCCCGAATAGCCGTCTCCTCTGGGGCCTGCGGCACCGATAGGTCTTAAGCCCTTAACAGGGAAGTCTAAAGCAAGGGTCATCATTCTGGGCATCATGTTATCCCAGCCCACAACTTCGCTTCCGTAAACCGCGCCTTCCGGAACATTTAAGTAGCGAGCAAAGGTCCAAGGAGATGCGATTGACACTTCTTCGATATGGCCGGATAAATCAACTCCTGCCTTATCTTTAAACATCTTAAGCATCTTATCCACAGTTTTTTCTTTTAACGCTACGTAGTCTTTTTCACTTACGTTATCCCAGTCAACGGGAGAGCCTAAAGTGGTGAAAGAAACTATACTGGTTCCCTTAGGTGATGCATCGGGGTTAGCTACGTTTATACAAAGAGCGATGCAATACTCGTTCGTCTCAACGCCGCCCATAATCTGTTTATATTCTTTTTCGGAATCGGAGCTTCCTGCAAGGAAGTAGCTGTAGTTTTCGATTCCAAGTTCTTTATAATCGCAATCAAGACAGAAATAAGCGGTAAACATTCTTGCGCTGTAGTTTCCTTTTCTTAATGCGTACTTTTTCTTTTCACGTACAGGCACCAATTCCTTTGGAACCATCTTTCCGTATACAATGTCGGGATGGATGTTTGGAAGTGCCATGTCGCATTCAACCTTGCCCATAGATGTTTCAACACCGCAAAGCTTATCGCCGTTAAATAAGAACTTTTCGGCTCTACAGTTAAACCAGATTTCTCCGCCTAACTCTCTGAATCTTTCAACCATGGCGGTTGCAAGTTCGTGAGAAGTGTGAGCGGGGATATAGGCTCCCTTATTTACGTATCTTTGCATCATGGACGCATAGTGAATGAATGATAAATGGTTCATGTCAACGCCAAGGTATCCCCAATATGTAGAAAGAATATCCTGACATTTTTGAGGCATTTTCATTGCCTTAAATACCTGGTTTACGGTGTAGGCGCCGGTTCTTAACATGTTTGGATAATTTGCCTTCATGACATTTGAATCCGCATGTCCCGCACACTTTGAAGTGTAGGAAGTTCCTTCCTTAATCTCGTTGTAGAGCTCAAAGAGTTCTTCCATTTTCTTTCTTGAACCGGGTACATAGTATTCCATTTTGTCTGTGAACTCTTTTTCCCCATGAGGCATTGTTACATCCATGGGTGTGCCGTCCGAATACTTAGAGATTACTCTGAAGCAATCGGGGCATTCTACCCAGTTTACCTTAACGCCCAGTTCATCAAACAATTCTCTGATTTCTCCGGGATTGCTCTCGGATCCCACGTCACAGAGTTCGTGGAGTGAGGGTTCGATTTCAAATCTTCCCCTTCTGAAACTTGTTGCACATCCTCCGGGCAGGTTATGCTGCTCGATAAGAAGTGTCTTTTTGCCCGCTAACTGCAGGCGGATGGCCGCGATTAAACCGGAATTTCCGGATCCCACCACAACCGCGTCATACTTTGCCATAGCTATACTCCTTTCTATACTTCTCTCCTTGAATTTCCCCAAGATTTATTATAGTTTTTGTATATATAAATATCAATTCATAATATTTTCTTTCTCTTTAAAAAGGCCAAGAAACCGCATAAAAAGGCAATTTAATATTTTTTTCAAAAACCCCTTGATTTTTTAAATATAATCCCATATAATAGCAAAGTGCCGTTAAGAAAGGCCAATATTTATTGGGGTATCGCCAAACGGTAAGGCAACGGACTCTGACTCCGTCATTTCAAGGTTCGAATCCTTGTACCCCAGCTTTATCGAAGGGATGAATTATTCATCCCTTTTTGTTTTGCCAATTTACGTATTGTGTTTCTTAACTTACAAATTGATAGCCAGATAGTCTCGACCGCATCAATACTTCATGTTATATTAATTTTAAAGAAACCGTTCTTTTGGAGATTTTAATGTTTAAACTAGCAACCACTCAAACTTTATATATTGAAAAGCTTGTTGAATTCGGAGCATATCTTGTTCCTGAAGAATTAAAGGATAAGCCCGTGCCATCAGCAAATGAGCACGTGCTTTTACCTAAAAAGGAGCTTAAAGCAGGAGCAAAGAAAGGCGATGCAATTGAGGCTTTTGTATACCTAGATTCAAAGGATCGCCCCATTGCAACAACCGCTACTCCAAAGATTTCACTTCACAAAGTGGCTAAGCTTACGGTAAAGGAAGTTGGAAAAGTCGGAGCATTCTTAGACTGGGGACTTGAAAAAGACCTTTTGCTACCCTTCGCAGAGCAGACAAAGAGAGTTGCTGCAGGTGATGATGTGTTGGTGGCAGTTTATTTGGATAAATCAGGAAGAATCTGCTCCACCATGAATGTTTACCCTTATTTAGAGAGCACTTCCCCCTATAAAAAGGACGATAAAGTCACAGGCACCGTTTATGAAAGTAGCGATAACTTCGGAATGTTTGTAGCTATCGATGATAAATATCAAGGCCTTATTCCAAAGAAAGAATTATTTGGTAAGGTAGAAATCGGAGATATTGTTACCGCTCGTGTAACTGATGTAAGAAAAGACGGAAAAGTTAATTTAAGTATAAGAGATAAAGCGTATGCTTTAATTGAGAATGATTCGAAGAAGTTATTGGATATAATCAAATCTTACGACGGAGTTCTTCCATTTTCAGAAAAAGCTACCTCAGAAGTTATTTCAAGAGAAACCGGCATGAGCA
>JAEEGK010008517.1_pt1 | contig 24168 bp, 19 predicted proteins | sample 8958771 | NCBI WGS metagenome assembly JAEEGK01 (sample SAMN16246547, study PRJNA631951) | gut metagenome | biome: gut microbiome; feature: rumen; material: SC-attached | host: Bos | place: Iran: Karaj | collected 2018-10
TATGTAAGTGCAAGCTTTGCATTCCAATTTTCACTGTCCTAATTATCAGCAATCGCTTTTTCAAAGAACTCAGCTGCAGCTTGATATTGCTTTGTTTCATATAATGCCAGTCCGTATTTTTCAAATTCAGTAAAAGCTGACGGATACTTTTTATAAATATTAGAATATATTTCACAAGCTTTGTCATATTTCCCTGACAGAGAATAAACATTAGCTAAGTTTTCACTCGCTTCCATATTATTCGGGTAAGCATTCAAAAACTTATTATAATTTTCTATCGCACCTTCATAATTTTTTCTGAAATATTCAATGTTAGCAAGATTCAAATAATTATATTTGTATTCGGGATAAATAACCTGCGCCTGTTTAAAAGAATTATATGCATTATTATAATCTCCTATTGTTTGGAGAATATTGCCCATACTTATATATATAAAAGCATCATCTGGGCGGAGTTTTACAGCTTTTTTGTATGCAGAAAGAGCTTCGTTGTAGTTTCCTATATTAGAATAGATTCCGGCAATCTTGGTATACAGCATAGCATCTTCGCCGTTAATTTTTAATGCCTGTTCTAAAGTACTAATTGCAGAATTAAAATCATTTTGATATTCATACTGACATGCCTGTTTATACAATTCATGAGCTTCTTTGGTAAGTTTTGCATATGCCTGCGGATTTGTTAATAGCAAGCACAACAACAATAACGACGTATATATTTCTTTTTTCATCGCAATAGCCCTCTGATGATATTTTAACAGAAAAAATCTTATTAGGAAATAATTATTTTTAACTTAATCCTAAAGTTGAGTTTAAATGTTTTATTTGCCTTCTCATATCCTCAGCTTTTTGTGGTAAATTTTCCTTCAAATACAAGTCTTCCGCTATTTTATAATTCTCTTCCGCATCCCTTCTGTATTCGGGATTATCGTATCCTGACATCAATTGAAGAGTTTGCGCTACTAGTACATAAGCTTCCGGTTTTTTAGGGTTAATTTTAATAGCATCTTCAAATGAATTTTTAGAATCAACGATATGACCTTCCAAATAATTTCGATAGCCTTCCAATACTTTCATCGGATATGCAAACATTCCATGTTTATCAAATATAGACAGCTCGAGCAAAAAACAAATTTCAAGCAAATCTTTTTCCTGATACATATCTGTAAATCGAAAATGTGAAACAAAATATTTAGGGAAAACAGAATTAATTTTAGATAAGATTGCATTTTGTTTTTCTGTTTCACCGACAAACCCGTAGATTGTAGCTTCTTTTAATAATTTAATCGGATTATCTTTATCAAAAAGTTCAATAATTTCAAGAATTCTAAGCCCTCTCGAATATTCATCCTGCGCAAGTACCATCGCAACTTCATTAAATAAAAATTGAATTGCTCTGTATTTTGAATATTCGAAAATTTGATTCAAATATTCGCATGCTAATTTATCCTGTTTTGAATATATTAAGGAAAGTGCCTTTATCCGCTTGACATCAAAATTATTTTCGTCAAAGGTTAAAATCTTTTCCGAGTCTAATATAGCTTCATAGAAATTGGATATTTCAAAATTTAAAAAAGCTCTTTCATAATAAGCATCGTTTTTATCCGAACAATGCCCGATTATATAAGTAAAGTCCGAATATGCATCACTAAACATCAAAAGTTTTTTACACAGTCTGCCACGTTTTAAGTAAGTAACGGAAGGCCTAAAATCCTCTCTTACCAGCATGTTTAATTTAGCCAATGCCATATCGAAATTATTTTCAGCTATCAGCTTATCAACGGATTTTAAACACATCATGGATTTTATGCTGTCTAACATATCTATAATAATTTCCTTTACCTATATTAAATATCATAGAACTGATTTTATGACGAGTAATAAGTTAGGCTATATAACTTTTAATGCTTGTTTAATTTCTCTTGAATCAGAAGCCAAATTACTGTTACACGATATTTCTTTTTGAATTTTGTCATGTGCAAACATTATTGTAGTATGCTTTTTGTTAAAAAATTCGGCAATACTTACAAAACTATTTCCGCAAAGCTCTCTTGATAAATACACAGCCATATGCCTTGCAGCAGAAATTTTTTGACTGCGTGCAGAGCCTTTTAAATCATCAACACTTACATTATAATAATCAGCAACGACATTGGCTATTTTCGATAAATCAATCTCTTTTTTGGTTTCGTCACATTTTAAAATCTTTCTCGCCAATTCAATAGTCAACGGACTGCCAGTCATATCAGAAAATGCACTTACCCTGTTAAAAGCGCCTTCTAATTCTCTAACATTATTGTAATAATGTTCAGCAATATAATTTAATGCTTCATCAGTATATTCCAATCCATTATCAGCTGAAAGTTTTTTTAGAATTCCAATACGAACATCTTTATCCGGCGGTGTTAATTCAACCATTAAGCCCATTTCGAATCTGGAACACAGGGCAGATGTAAGTGTCGGGATGTCTTTTGGAAGTCTGTCGGAAGTTATTACTATTTGTTTTCCTTTATTGTAAAGACTGTCAAATGTGTGCTGCATCTGTGACATTGTTTTTTTCTTCGATTCTATAAATTGAATATCATCAATCAATATAATGTCAATATTCGTATACTTTTTATTAAATTTTGACATATTTTCAATTGTATCTTTACTGTTTCGTGAATTGGAAATAAAATCATTTACATAATCTTCTGTTTTTGTATATTTAACTTTCAGTCTTGGGTTTTTAAATATTGTATAATGCCCTATAGCCTGCATTAAATGGGTTTTCCCCAGACCTGAATTTCCATATATAAAAAGAGGATTATATTTTCCCGCAGGATTTTCTGCGACTGATTTTGTAACTTTATACGCAAATTCATTGCTTTTACCTACAACAAAATTTTCAAATTTATATTTGAGATTGAGGTTAGATGCAGATTGCATATAGGATAGATTTTCCATTGCTTGTTCTTTTTGAATAGCGGCATTAACTTTTTTTTGAAGTTTTTCATTTTCTTTTCGCAAAGATTTGGCTGCATTTTCGTCATATATAATTACAAAATCGGAATCAGGGTTGTGTGTAACATTTTTAATTACATTAACAATACTGTTGTAATAATTTCTTTTTAAGAGATCCCGTCCCATCATTTGACCGGTCACTACGGTCAGGACACCTTTGTCATAACCGGTTACTTCTAGTGGAGTAATCCAAGGATGAGCATTCTCCGGTAACTCATCAATGAGCCCCGACTTAACTTCCTCCCAGAGATTTTTTAATTCCAATGTTTCCATATCTGATTTGAATGTGATTAGTTGCTATTTATTTTAATGACATAACCAACTTCGACAAAGGACATTCTATTTATAATTATCCCCGCCACATGACCATTGTCTATATGTGTAGTACAAAAGGCGACACCCAGATTCGAACTGGGGATAAAAGCTTTGCAGGCTTCTGCCTTACCACTTGGCCATGTCGCCGTACATACAATAGTAGAACAAAAAAACCGTATTTGCAAGTAGCGCAATATGATAAAATTTTGACTGACAATATTAATTCGTTATAGATTGTGTGAACTTGATTCCGGATTGAAATACATTGTTTTTATATTCGCAATTAATAACTAATCAATTACAGTAATTCTCCCGTCGCACTTTATACTGAACGGTTCTGTTTGTTTTTTCATATAATCGGCAACGAATTTATCCTTGTCTGAATCAAATATTGCCAATGCATTATCTAGCCTATGTTTGGCATCTAACCCTGCATAACTGCTTTCTATACAGAAATCATCAGCAGTAATTATGTACAGTTTGTCTTTATCCGGATTTTCAATATTTATTTCAATCTCTTCTCCGTTTTTATCAATGAAATACAGCTCTGTCATCTTCCCTAATGATTTTGAGTAAACATATCTTAACCCTGAAACTTGCAAAATGCCTGGTCTGTTGTCAGCTGACTTCATTGATTCGTTTATTAAATAATTAAGTCTGTTAACAAGCTCACTTTCACTTATTTCAACTATAGCCATTTTATTGGCAAATGGGGTAATTAATCTTAAATCACGCGGTGTTACTTCCCCTTCGTAAAACCTGCTCCTCGCATTAGCTGAATTCATAACGGCAATGTCTGCTCCAAGTTCTGTTTTTATAGAATCCAAAATAAAATCACAATGCGGATTTTCATAAACATAGATGCTGTTATTGGTTTCTTCTACATCCGATATTTTCCCCACTATTTCTTGTTTTCCTAAAATGTCTTCAAAATCTGATTTTGCAACATAATCCCTTCCAAAATCGTCTGTTTTAATCACATTATACTGAGCATCGGTAATCTGTCCGTATTCATTGAATTTCAAGTTGGGAATATCAATATATTCACCATCTCTGCCGACTTGTGTAATTAAAACGGGTTCTCCTTTTGGAGAATAAAATAAATTTACCCCCTCCTTAATTTCTTTAAGCAAGTCATGCGAATGACCGCCAAGTATAATGTCCACATCAGAAACATTCTGTGCCAGATATTGATCATTTTCAAGTCCCATATGTGACAGGACAATAATTTTATTAACACCAAAATCTTTAATTCTCTCAACTTCTTCTTCTACAGTTTCTATTGACCCCTCAATATCCGAAATATGAAATTTATCAATATCTTTTTGATGTTTTACATGTGCGTGCATATCAAGAGGAACAAGGCCTATTATACCGTATTTATTCCCATGAACCTCTGCTATAAAAGAATTTGAGAGAATAGAATTTATCCTGTTATCCTTATCCGGACTCATGTTCGTTCCAATCAATCTGTAGTTTCTATTTTTGACAATGTTAGCGAATTCATCTGTCTTATCATCGCATTCATGGTTGCCGATAGCGTTTGCGAGGACACCGGCAATATTTAAAAATTCGTTTACGACTGCGATTTCGGCCGGATTACTGCCCAAAAACATATCGCCAGAACAAAGCTTTAACTTGTCGACAGGTAAATCCGGATTAAATATTTCATTTTGGTGCTGCAATTGATTTTTATCAAATTGTCTTACAGCAGAGTAAGCCCTTTCCATTCTTATGTTTTGGCCATGAAAATCGTGCATATGCAATAAACTTAACTGTGCAGGATTTGTACGGATTTCGCTCTCAACATATACGGGGGCATTATTATTATTTTTATTTTTCAATGGTGCTTGAGCCGCAGCAGGCAAAACAGTACTTGTGAACGGCAAAGTATTGTTAAATCGAATATTTGATAAACCGATATTCATGGCACACCTTTATCTTTCGTCTATATAAAACCTCCTGAAAATAAAAATTGCGCTAAAATTTACAATAATTTACATCGAAAGATTAGTAAGTGCCTTTCTTAAAATTTCTTCAGTATTAGATATATCTTCAATTGTAGAAATAACGTTTGCTAATGCAGATTCTATTTCATCATTTTGATACCCAAGCGATAACATAACTGTTTGAACATCTGCCATTGCTTGATTTTGTACATATGATGCCGAATGAGAAGTTTTTGGTAAATCCGCTTTCATAAGTTTGTCTTTAAGCTCAAGTATAATTTTTTGAGCCAATTTGGGACCGACTCCCTTTGCACGTGTAAGTTCTTTAAAATTACCGTCAATAACGAACGATATCAAATCGCAGTCGTCAAATTCGTTAAGAAGTGCTAAAGCCATTTTTGCACCAACTCCCGAAACAGAAAGAAGAATTTGAAAAATATCACGGGTTTCTTTCTTCAAAAAGCCATATAAAGACATCGTATCCTCTCTGTGAATTAATGAAATATACAGCTTAATTTTGTTGTTTTCATTAATTTCAGAAGAAATAAAATCTCTCTCCGTAACTTCAAGCAGGAACCCCGTATCAGCCGTTTCAACGGTAATAAAAGTTCCTTTTGAAGTTTTGCGCTTGTCAGTAATATAACCTTTAAAATAATCGTACATAAAAACCTCCACCGGTAGGTTCATTATAACACATAGCAGAAGCGAAGGCTAAATGTAATAAAACTCTTTACAATGAAACTTGTTTCAGGTATTATTAACTGGTAACTACTTTTCGGAGGAATGCCGGAGCGGTTGATCGGAGCGGTCTTGAAAACCGTCGTACGTGCGAGCGTACCGTGGGTTCGAATCCCACTTCCTCCTTATAAAATCGGATAGACTTTATGTCTTATCCGATTTTATCATTACTGGGTGTCATTTTACAGTTTGGATGTGTTTTTATTGGTATAGTTTAACAGGACATTTTATTTGAACGATTAAAAAGATTATTTGGCAAAGATTACGTTGTGTTTATATTTGAGGGGTAGGAAGCAATCGTTTTATGCGTTACTGAAACTGCTCCAAATGTCACTTTTTCTGCTCCAAAAGTCCATCAAAATTCCGAGAAAAAAATTTTTTTGTTTTAATGACAGCCTGTATCTCGCCGATTTTACTAAATTGTACGGATAAAACGATTATTTGACTTTTGATGGACATTTGGTCACTTTTGAAAAATTACTCCCGAAATTTTTACCTTTCAGCCTTACGGTAAAAGGTAGGTAATCTTCTCTCAAGGGTCGGAAATAAATTCAAAGACACAAAACAACATAAAGCTCGGAAATGGTGTTCCAATGTGATTTGAAACGAGTTAATGTGTGTGTACGATGAATAACACATATATAGATATTAAACGTATAGCAGAAATAAAAGGACTTAAAAGCACCCGCTCAATAAGGATTGCTATTCAAAAAGGTAAATATATAGCAAGAGAAGTCAAAGTTAATGGCGGAACTTCTTATGAAATATTATATTCATCATTAGAACCTGAAATACAAGAAAGACTTGAAGATGAGGAAATTAAATCAACAGCGTTAATTCCTGTTGAAAATAAAATAAATTTTGTATCAGAAAATGCAAAAATGAATGCTCTTGCAAGGGTGGATATTGTAACAGCATTAATGAATATTAGGAACAAATATCCGACTAAAAAAGAAGCTGATGACGTGTTTTTAGATTTATATAACAGCGGAATGTATCTTCCGCAAGTTTTTAAATTTGTCGGAACAATATCAATCGGAACTTTGCACCGATGGGTTAAGGCTTATGAAAATTATGGTACAAAGGGGTTGCTTCCTCAGAGAAAAACAAATCAACTCGGTGAATATAATTCAAAACTCAATGATGAAATGAAAAAAGTTTTTCTGACTTACCTTCTGCACCCAAATAAATTTAGTATCGGAAAATCTATAAGTTTAACCAAGCATATTTTAGAAAAAAGGGGATACGAGGATATTCCGTGTAACCTGACATTTAGAAGATTTGCCGAACATTTTAAAAAGCAGAATTATTCAAAATGGGTAATTATGAGAGAGGGAGAAAAAGCATACCACGATAAAGTTGAACCATATATCGAAAGAGATATTTCAAAATTAGAAGTTGGGGATGTGCTCATCGCCGACGGGCATGTGCTCAACTTTCAAGTAATAAACCCGTTTACCGGCAGACCTACCAGAGCAACTTTGGTCGGTTTTTTAGACTGGAAATCAACAGCACTTGTCGGATATGAAATTATGATGACTGAAAATACTCAGTGTATCGCAAGTGCTTTACGTAATGCTATATTAAATCTCGGAGTAATACCGAAAGTTGTTTATCAGGATAACGGAAAAGCATTTAAGGCAAAATATTTTCAGCACGTTGATTTTGACGAATCCGGCTTTAACGGAGTTTATGCAAGTTTAGGAATAAAATCAGTTTTTGCAAAACCGTATAATGCAAGAGCCAAAGTTATTGAGCGATTTTTCAAAGAGTTTCAGGAAGAATTTGAAAAAATGATGATATCATACTGCGGTTCAAGTATTGAAAATAAACCTGCTTGGATGAAACGGGGCGAGAAATTACACAGGAAACTCCACCGCAAAATGACAGGGAATTATATTCCGACAGCTCAGGAAGTTATTAAATATATTGACTGTTGGATTGATTATCATAATTCAAAACCATGTCCAAATAACGGTCAAATGACAATCAAAGAATGTTTGAATACAGTTCAAAAACAAAATATTGATAAAAATATCCTGAATGATTTGATGATGAAAACCGAAGTCAGGACAATAAATCGGGGTGAAATTACATTTTTAGGACTTCATTTTAGAAACGATTTTTTTATTGATTTAAGGGAAAAAGTTTTTATCCGCTACTCGCTTTTTGATTTAACGAAAGTGCATGTTTATTCGGTTAAGGGTGAATTTTTATGTATCGCCAAACAAGTCGAAAAGGTGCATCCTATGGCAAATCATCTTGGAACAGTTAAAGATATGGAAGAATTTAAGCAGCAAATCCAAAAACAAAAACGGCAGTTTAATAAAGCGAAAAAGGAATTTCTAAAATATTTTCCTGCTGAAAAAACAGAAGTTTTAGAAATAGAACCTGATGAAAAAGTTATTGAGATAGAAAAGTTTGAACGGGATAAAACAGAGAAAAAACGGCATTTGACCGAACGTGAAACGCAAATGAATATCCCGATATTTTCATCAAATTATGAAAAATATGAATGGCTTATACAGCACGGTTGTACTTACCCTGAACAGAGAAAGTGGCTTGCTGACTATATTAGAAGTGATGAATTTATTAATCTATATGAGGACTAAATTATGAACAAAAAATTTGTAAAAACAAAAAATGTCAAAGAATTTGTAGGGTTTATGGAAGAATTGAAATCGCTTCCGCCAAATATCCCTAAAATTGCCCTTGTATATGGTGATTATGGTTTAGGAAAATCCGAAACAATAAAATGGTGGACATTTAAAAACGACTGTGTGTATGTAAGAGCCACAAAAGGAATGTCTGTTCGGTGGTTGTTATCAGAAATAGCGGAAGAACTCGGAGAAGAGCCTTATTGGCATTCGCAGGAAACCTTTAATATGATTGAAAATAAATTAAGGCAAAACCCGAAAACCATAATCATTGATGAGGTTGATTATTTAATAAACAACAATGTAATTGAGATATTAAGGGATTTACACGATAGATCGGGTTGTCCTATGGTACTTGTCGGTATGGCAAATATTGATAAGAAATTATCCAAATATCCACACTTGAAAGATAGGATTTATAAGGCATACAAATTTGAAAGTTATGATTTACAAGATATAAAGCAGATTATATCTGAGCTATCGGAAATCCCAATTACACCTGACGGACTTGAATATCTTGCAACACGGCATAACCAATTCCGGCAAATAGTTAAACTTATAAATAAAATTGAAAAACTTGCTAAAACCAATGAATTAACGGAACTTAACGAAGAAAGTTTAAGGAGTATTTTGAATGAGCGGCAGAATATTACAGCTTTGCAAACGGCTAAACAAATTTTCGCTTGATGAAATAGTAACAATCTCGGAAATTCCTGAAGATAAATTGTTGCCTGTTTTGAATGAATTGATTTGTGAGAATAAATTATCGCTTGAAAATAATATTTATTCTTACCAAAAGAAACAAAAAGTTTCTGATAAATATTCCATTTTTAAATATTATCCAAAAGCGACAATTGATACGATTATAAAGTGTTTTTGCGAATCAATTATTACGACCAAAGTTTCACATATTTTATCTATCGGAGAACCGCAGGTGCAAAAATTTTATACAATATTTAGGACTTTAATTTATGAAAGGCAGAAAAGATTATTAGATAATTATTATTTGAGCAATCCACAAAACGCACGGCACAGAAGATTTTTCAATAAAGAAGTTTATTTATATTTTTACGAAGGGCAAGTTTTTATCTCAAAAAATCTGTTAAAAAGCAAAAACGATAAACCTTTAACCGCAAAGGATAAAGCAGATTTTACAACAATCTATTGCTACATTTCACGCAACCTTACTCATAATCAAAATGTGCATAATTTGGAGTATAAAATTGCTGAAACACTTTGGCGCAGGGGGAAGGATTTTAAAAGTTTGTATTCGAATTTATACAATCTGATAAATTGAATTTATTAAAACACCATTAAAACGGCATTAAAAACCAATTTGAAAATTACTTATCATTCTGACACAAATACTTGAGATTTCCCCAAATGCAATCGATTAATGTCAATGAAAGGAGCATACTATGATTGAAATCGGTAAAAAATATAGATTGAAAAAGCTAAAAGGCTGGTTTGAAAAAGATAGCGAAGAGTTTACGGTTCTTTGTTTTGGTGAACACAATATTGTCGGCTGCGTCGCACCGGATGGTGAAAGATATGTATTTGATAAAGATTTTTTGATTGACCCCGACAAGCCGGATGAGATATACGCAGATATTACAATAACAAAAGGATAAATTATGGTTGAAAAAGATTATATGCTATACGGAACAAAGATTTTGAACTTAAGAACACAAGAAATAGGCTTGTTGATTTGTTTATGGGAAAACAAATATGCTGATAAAACAGTAGATTTTGCCACCTGTGTGGATAAGACCGGCAAGCGATACAATATTGAACTTGATAACATAAGAGGGTTTGAAGATGATTTTACGAAATAAACTAACAAAAGAAAAATTGGACATTCCGTATTCTGAATTTAGAACAAAATTTGCCAAAGAAATTCAGGATGCATTTGAAAGCTATCGCAAAACACAACTAAATAAATACTCTTGGAACTTCAAAGATGACAATTCTTTGGAGTTTAATTTTTATTTTGAACTTCATTGGAACTTCAATCATTTCGGAATGTCAAACTGGTATATAGATAGAATGTAATTTTTATATTTATGAATAAAGGCACAACTATATATTATATTTTAAATGTTTATGCTAGAATTAAAATAACCAAACTTAAATGGGCTTATTCTGTACAAATTAAGTTAGATTTAAGCGAGGTAAATATGAACATTAATGAAAATTATAAAAATTTAAACGAGAGTTATCTTTTTTCAACTATTGCTAAGAAAGTTAGTGATTTTTCTTCAAAAAACCCGAATATGGAAATAATAAAATTAGGTATTGGAGATGTTACTTTGCCCCTTTGTCCTGCCGTAATTGAAGAATTACATAATGCGGTTAATGAAATGAGTTGTAAAGAAACTTTTAAAGGTTATGGCCCCGAACAAGGTTATAATTTTTTAAAAACTTCAATTCAAAATTATTATAAAAATTTTAGTATTACACTTAAGCTCAATGAAATCTTTATATCGGATGGCGCTAAAAGCGATTTGGGAAATATATTGGATTTATTTAGTAAAGATAATATCTGCTTAATTCCTGATCCTGTTTATCCTGTTTATGTTGATACAAACCTTATGGCAGGAAGAAAAATAATTTATATAGATGCTAATGAAGAAAATAATTTTCTGCCTTTGCCTGATGAATCGATAAAATGCGATATAATCTATATTTGTTCTCCCAATAATCCTACAGGAGCTGTATATAATAGAGAACAACTTAAAAAATGGGTAGATTATGCAATTTCAAACAATGCTATTATTCTTTTTGATTCTGCCTATGAAAGTTTTATATCAGGAGATGAATTTCCAAGAAGTATTTATGAAATAGAGGGTGCAGTTTCTTGTGCTATAGAATTTTGTTCTCTATCTAAAACAGCAGGTTTTACCGGCACAAGATGCGGTTATACAATTGTTCCCGATAATTTAAATTATAACAATATGAATCTCAATAAAATGTGGCTTCGCAGACAAACAACAAAATTCAATGGTGTTCCATATATTATCCAAAAAGCTGCTGCTGCAGTATTTACAGATGAAGGGCAAATACAAATTCAAGAAAATCTAAATTATTACAAGCGCAACGCTAAAATTATAAGCAATACTCTTGATAAATTGAATATCAAATATACAGGCGGTAAAAATTCACCCTATATATGGTTAAAATGTCCAAATAATATGAATTCTTGGGATTTCTTTGATCTATTATTAACTAAAATCGGTATTGTTGGAACTCCGGGGAGCGGTTTTGGAAAGAACGGCGAAAATTGGTTCAGATTAACCTCTTTTAATACAATTGAAAATACAACCAAAGCTATGGAAAAATTTTATAATTTTTTTTAAATAACAGTTTCTCCAAAGAAAGAATAATCAGCCCTGCCTGTCATAAAAACAGAATGTTTTATGTCAGTAGAACTTCCGTTCCATTCGATTTTTAATGTACCACCGGGTAAATTTACTTTTATACTATTATTCAAATAATCGTTTAAAATTCCTGCAACAACTGTTGCACAAGCTCCGGTTCCACAAGCAGACGTTATTCCGCATCCTCTTTCCCAAACATTAATAATAACTTCATCTTTTGATAAAATTTCAACAAATTCAACATTGGTTTTTTCAGGGAATAGTTTATCATTTTCGATTATTGAACCGTATTTATAAGCAAGCTCTTTGCTGTCTTTTTCTACAAAAATAACACAATGAGGGTTTCCCATGCTTACCGTATTTAATAAAAAATCTTTATTATTAAGGGTATAAGGGATGTTTAAGTTTGTTTTGGTTTTACAAGGAATTTTATTTGGCTCTAAAATCGGTATTCCCATATTTACACAAACTTCGTTTTCAGAAATTATTTTTGGAACTATAATTCCTGCTTTTGTTTCAACGGAAAATTCTTTTTTATTAATTATTTTCTTATCGTAAACATATCGACTAAAACATCTCATTCCGTTTCCGCACATTTGAGCAATTGAACCGTCTGAATTATAAAAAATCCAGGAAATATCTGCTTTATCGGTATTTGGATTAACTATAATCAGACCGTCAGCTCCTATTGAAAAGTTTCTGTTGCATAATTTAAGTGCCAATTTGTCGGCAGGTATATTAGCCTTTTTATATTCATCATAATCAAGTATAACAAAGTCGTTACCAAGGCCGTTCATTTTGGTAAATTTTATTTTTGGCATAATAAAAACTCCTTTATTTTTTTAGAAATTTTTTTCTTGCTTATTCCCTTATAATTAATATGCGAAGATGTAATCGGTTGCTTATAGTCATATTTATTAATTGAGTGTGAATCAACTATTACAGATGGCGGTAAAATAGACCATTTATAAAGGGCATTAGACATTTTTCCGTAAAATTTATCAAGCCACTCAATTTTTAATTCTTTTGGTATTTTTTTGTGTTTCTCATATAAAAATTCAGAATTCAGCATATCGTAATAATGTTCTTTTTTGTTTTCTATTCGCCATATTATCTCATCTAAAAATTCGTAAGGCATTAGGGCATCTTCTGCAATTAATGTTTTTCCTGTTTTTGGATTAATTGCAAGTTCTGCTGTAGGTTTTTTATGAATGATATTTAGAGGAATTACATTTTTTTGAGGTCTGTTTTTGTTTAACCATTTTGCAAGAGCGAAAAGTTTTGTTTTGGTAACATCAGCAATAGGAGCAAAACCGCCTGACATATCACCATTTATTGTTGCATAGCCCATATATAATTCTGATTTATCAGATGTTGCAATAGGCAAAGTTTTGGAAAATTCATTACTTATTCCCCATAAAAATATTGCTCTTGACCTTGCCTGAATGTTATCCATTGTAAAAGAGTCTTCAAATCGGTTATTCCATTTGGTTTCAACCTTCTTAAATATTTCTTTTAAAGTTTTGTCAATATTATCAACTACATTTTTAATTGGTGCTTCAAGGAAATTTATTCCTAAATTCTGTGCCAAATTTCGTGCATCATTTTTACTTTCTTTTGATGTAATAACAGACGGCATACTTATACCAAAAACATTATCTTTACCAAGAGCATCCGCCAATAAAACAGCACACACGCTTGAATCAAGTCCACCTGACAGACCTATTACTGCTTTTTTAAATCCTGTCTTATTGAAATAATCTCTTATTCCCTGAAGGATTGTTTTATAGGTTCTTTCTAAATCAGGTTCATATTCAAGAGTATATTCTTTTACTTCTGCTAAGGTTTTTTCAGGACCATTAGTTAAAGGATAAATCTCTCCAATATTTTTAATTGGATTAACTATCAAAAACTGTTCTTCAAATGATTTTGCTCTTGCAATCAATTTCCCATCACTGTCAAATACTTTGCTTGAGCCGTCAAAAGAATTATTGTCTATTGCACCTACCTGGTTTACATATACTAATGGTGTTTTATATTTTTTCGAAATGAAGGACAGCATACTGTATTTTAACTGTTCTTTTTTTGCTCTTGTTGTTGATGCCGAGCAGTTTATAAAAATATCCGGTTCTTCTTCTGATAATTCTTGAATCGGATCCTTTGAGTATAAAATATTGTCATTAAAAAATTCTTTGTTATTCCAGCAGTCCTCGCAAATAGAGATTCCGTATTTAATCCCATTAATTATTATGGTTTTAGGGCAGTTCTCAATTTTACTTTCATCAAAATTACAAAGTGTATCGGCACTTTGACAACCGACAACAGGCGACGGTTCAAAATATCTGTAATCGTTAAATTCGCAATATGTAGGCAAAAGCGACTTTCTTACAATGCTTTTTATTGCTCCATTTTGAATAACAGCAAGTGAATTATAATATTTTTTGCCAACATTAATATCTTCTCTTGGCTCAACAAAACCGATAATTGCACAGGTTTTTGTTGTGATTTTTGCAATTTCTTTTAGCCATTTTATGTTATCTTCGACAATTATCGGATATCTGTCTATTGTATCTTCAATAGGATATCCCATTAGCGTTAACTCAGGAAATACAACTAAATCTAATTCGATACTCTGAGCAAGATTTATGTATTTAACGACCTTTTTTGCATTATATTCAATATTTCCTGCAATCGGATTAATTTGAGCAATGCCTATTGTGCCTCCTTTATTTAAATTTAATTCGTTTGAAAATACTTCTGTCATAAGTAAATTATATGTAATAATTATTTGAGTTTAAGAAATTAATTATTTCACTCTGATATTAATAATTGTAAATCTTGTGATTTTTTAGATATTTTTAAAAGTTTTGCTGTGTATTTTGAACTTAAATTTAAAAAATCTATAAAGTTTTTATCAAAAAATTAAAAATTCGATATAAAATTGTTAAAAAATATCTTAAAATAAAAAACTTTAGAAATCTTAATAAAATGCTAAAATTGACCATATATAAAGCCTGATAGATAATTGAATCATGTGCAGAATTGGTTCAATTAAATCAAAAAACTATATACATCCATCATTAGCATTAAAATTAATGCGTTCGCAGCAAAAAGGACACGATAATTCAGGTTTTGCATTTATTATGCAGGATTTGGGCGGTATTTTTGAAAATTATAAAGACTTGCCGATTTTATCAATGGCGGTAACTGATGAAGGTATGAAGTATGCAGAAGATTTACTTCATCAAATAGGTTTTGTTCGTGTTTTTCAATACACTCCGGAAGTTTATCCGGATAAATCATTAAAAATAGAAACGATGCCAAACTATGTTTTTGAGGTATTTCAATATCCTAAAACATATAAAAATGCATCAAGAGAAGAAAAAGAGGAGTTACTTCTTGATACAAGATTAAAATTAAGAGGGTATTTAGAAAAAAATGAAGAAGGTTTTGTTTATTCTTTTTATCCTGATGTCATTTCCCTAAAGGAAATAGGTGATCCAAATGACATTGGTACATATTTTAATCTCTGGAGTGAGGAAGAAGTTAATCTAAAAGCAAAGATTATAACAGCTCAATGCAGACAAAATACAAATTACGATATAGTTCGCTATGCTGCACACCCATTTTTCTTACAAGGTTATACCACTCTGACAAATGGTGAAAATACATTTTATGAAAAAAATAAATTAATGCAGAAAAAACTTCATAAAGGATATATTGGGTTTGAAAGTGATTCACAGTGCTTTTTATATACACTTCATTATGTTCATAAAATTTTAAAATGGCCTTTAAAATACTATAAACATGTTTTAACGCCGCTTCCGTTTGATGAGATGGAAAAACGTGATAACAAAAATGTTTTAGAAAGAATTAAAGCATCATTATCAAATCTTGAAATAAACGGACCAAACACAACTATTGGAGTTTTACCTGACGGCACAATGTTTAATGTTATAGATTCTAAAAAACTCCGACCGACAGTAGTTTGTAAAGACAAAGATATTGTTGTTATGACCTCAGAAGTTTGCGGTGCTAATGAGATATTACCAAACAGGGATATAACGAAAGACATCTACACAAACGAAAGAGAACTAGTTGTTGTGGATAATGATTTAAATATTCAAAGGATTGCTCAATGACAGATATAAATATAAATAGCATTTCAAAAGATGATTTGCCTTGGATAGTTGAATATGACAGTGAAAAATGTATGCTTTGCGGACATTGTGTTGCAGCTTGTTCATTTGGTGCAATTAAAGTTGATGTTCAAAAAAGAAAAAAAGTTAGAGCAATTTCCAACGAAGAAGGCTTTCAAATCGACGAGGACCAAAAAGCAATACCTGTAATAAGGCAAGTTATCGATGCCAATAACTTTTGCAGAGGATGTGGGATTTGTACAAAAGTTTGCCCAAACGGTGCAATAAAAGTTACCCGAAACCAAACCGAAATCTTTGGAACAAGATATAGAGCAAAAACTTCTCAGTCAGTAAAAAGAGGCGGAAGAAGCAATTTGCACACAGAAGGGCGAACATTAGACAAAATTAAAGTCGGCAGAATCTCTCAGATGACAGACCCTTCACTTGATGCACTTCGTCATACATTTGATTTAAGAACTAATTTAGGCAGAGTTGTTAGTGCAGATAATCTTGATTTTGATGTAGTAAACGGAGAGTTACAAGAAAAGAAAAGCGAAAAACTACCGGTTAATAAATCTATATACCCCATTATGTTTTCCGATATGTCAATAGGAGCTTTATCTCCAAGAATGTGGGAGGCTATTGCAATAGCTACTGCTTACTTAAATGAAGTTAAAGGAATTCCGATAAGAATGGCAACTGGAGAAGGCGGTATTCCTGACAAACTTTTAAGGTCAAAATATCTGAAGTATATGATACTTCAAATTGCGTCAGGTCACTTTGGTTGGAACAGAATAATTAATTCTATGCCATATATGCAAGAAGATCCGGCAGGAATATTAATCAAAATCGGTCAGGGAGCAAAACCGGGGGATGGCGGACTTTTAATGGCAGAAAAGAATGTAAAACTAATTCAGGAAATCAGAGGAGTTCCAAAAGCTGATTTGCTTTCGCCTCCTAACCATCAAGGACTTTATTCGATAGAAGAAAGTGTTCAGAAGATGTTTTTATCTATGAATTGTGCTTTTAAATTTAAAGTTCCTGTTGCAATTAAGGTTGCGGCATCTTCAACAAGTGTAAGCGTATATAATAATCTTCTTCGTGACCCATATAATATTGTAGGCGGTTTCTTTATTGATGGTCTGCAAGGAGGAACGGGCGCAGCTCACGAGATTTCTTTAAACCATACCGGACATCCTATTGTTTCTAAATTAAGAGATTGCTATTTGGCTGCTGTTCATCAGGGAAAACAAGGTCAAATTCCTATTTTTGCAGGTGGTGGAATAGGAATGAACGGGAATCTTGCGGCAGACACTTTTAAAATGATATGTTTAGGTGCAAGCGGAGTATTCATTGGCAAATTGATACTTCAAATTGCAGGGTGCGTAGGAAACGATTTCGGCAAATGTAACGGCTGTAATACAGGCAAATGTCCAATCGGAATTACAACACAAAATCCAAAATTAATGCAAAGACTTGATGTTGATAGAGTAGCTGAAAATATAGTTAATTACATTTGTGCAACGGATATTGAACTTAAAAAACTTCTTGCGCCTGTTGGTAATTCAACTTTGCCGATAGGAAGATCCGATGCTCTTGTTTGTGTTGATAAAAATGTTGCGGAAAGGTTAAATATTCAATATGTGTGCTAAAAAAATAATAAATACAATTGAAAATGATAAAAGAACTTCTACGCAGAATTTAATGCAAGAGATTTGGAGTGCAATTGAAGATGGTGCTACTGATTTTGAGATAAATGCCTGCGGGCAACATAATATCGGAGGTTCAGTTTGGTCTAAAAACGGCGAAGATTTAAACTTTTATCTGACAAACCCGGGGCAGCGTGTTGGTGCTATGGGGGCAAAAGGCACAAATATTTATGTAAACGGCTCAGCTCCTGCTGATACAGGTTGGTTAAACAGCGGTGCTAAAATTGTTGTAAACGGTGATAGTGGTGATACAACAGGACATTGTGCGGCATCGGGGAAAATTTATATCGGCGGAAATGTAGGTACAAGGTCCGGTGCTTTGATGAAAAAAGACCCGAAGTTTGTTGCTCCCGAACTTTGGGTGTTAGGTTCAACAGGTTCTTTTTCATTTGAATTTATGGGCGGAGGTATAGCTGTTGTTTGTGGTTTAAATTGTGAAAATTTGTCATCAGTTTTAGGAGATAGAGCCTGTGTCGGTATGGTTGGCGGAATTATTTACGTCAGAGGAAATATTAAAAATCTCTCGGATGATGTATATTTGCTTGATTTAGATGAAAATGACAGGGAATTTTTAAGAACAGGCTTAAAAACCTTTTTGTCTGAAATTCACAAAGAAGACTATTATGATAAATTGTGTGAGTTTGACAAACAAACTGATATTATTTACCCCTGGCATAAGATAGTTGCAAAAACTTATGAAGAAAGACAGAAACATAATGATATTTCTTTAAAAACATTTAGGGTAAACAAATGGTTTGATGAAATTGGCGGTTCAATATTTTCTGATTTAATTCAAGATGATTTTAAATCGTATGATTTAGTTCAAACCGGTATTTCAAGATTGCGTAAACCTCATTGGAAAAACTATGCGTATAGCGCACCTTGTGAATACAACTGCCCAATAAAAATCCCGACACAAAAAAGATTTTCACTTCTTCGCTCAGGACGTGTTAAAGAAGCGTTAGAATTAGTTTTAGATTACAGTCCTTTCCCGGCTTCTGTTTGCGGTCAGGTGTGTCCGAATTTATGTTTAAATAACTGTTCTAGAAAAAGTTTTGATGAACCTTTGGATGTTAAAATGCTCGGTAGTTTATCTAAGGACATAAAAATAAAGCCTGTAGAAATAACTCATAAAGAGCGTATTGCAATAATTGGTTCTGGTGTTGCAGGTATTTCAACAGCTTGGCAGTTATTAAGAAAAGGATATGATGTAGAAATATTTGAAGCAGATGAAAAAATAGGCGGAAAACTTTCTCAAGTAATACCGGAAGAAAGACTGCATAGAGAAATATTAGAAACAGAACTGGAACGCTTCAAGGGGGTAAACGGGGAAGGCAAAATTCATACCTCAACAAAGGTTATACCGGAGCTATTTAATAAGATTGAATCAGAGTTTGATGCAATTGTGCTTGCAATAGGCGGACATAACCCTGTTGTAATACCATTTGAAGGATATGAAAGATTAATTAAAGGTCTAAACTTTTTAAAAGATTGTAAAAACGGTAAAAAATATAATTTAGGCAAAAAAGTTGTTGTAATTGGCGCAGGAAATGCCGCAATGGATGTTATAACAGAAGTTTATAAACAAGGTTGTGTTGAAAGTGTTACTGCAATAGACATTCAAGAACCTTCTGCTATTGATAAAGAAATCAAAGCGGCAGAGAAACTTGGCGCAAAAATAATGTACCCCTGTTTTACGCAGAAAATAACCGACAAAGGTGTATTATTAAAAGACGGAAGATTCTTAGAAGCTGACAGTGTCATTATATCTGTTGGATATAGACCCATCTTTGATTTTGTACCAAAAGATTATTTAGATGAAAAATCAAGAATTCAAATAAACGAATTTATGCAAACACCGAACCCTAAAGTTTTCGCTATTGGCGATGCCATAAAGCCCGGATTATTTACAAATGCGATAGCAGACGGAAAACATGCAGCTGAAAATATAGTTAAATTTCTAAACAATGAAGAATTAACTCCAATTAAGGAAAAAGATTTGATTCCTGCTAAAAGAATTAAATCAGAGTATTACGAATGTTATTCATCTAATTGTGATAATGAACAAAATCGCTGTATGTCCTGCGGTTATTGCAGGGATTGTGGATTATGCAAACAAAGTTGTCCGCAAAATGCAATATCGAGAGTTGAACATGAAGATAACAAATTTGAATACGTTTCAGACCCAAACAAATGTATAGGTTGTGGAATTTGTGCAGGATTATGCCCTTGCGGTATTTGGGAAATGGAAGAAAATAAATAATTCTATCTTTTTTACTTCTAAACTTTTGCTAAAGATTTAAAAATTAAATCCTGTGCTAATTTCGGCATATCCATTTTATCCGTACAAATTTCTATATAGCATAATTTATCTTTTTGTTCTTGTTCTGCATTAATTAATGCTTCATGCAGTTCTTGTTCTGTTTCAACTTTAATACTCCATGATTTGCCGTTAAATACATCGGGGAGTTTTGAATAATTCCAAGAGGCAATATTGTTAAATAAATCCATAGGGTCTTTGCATAATGCTCTTTCAATTGTATAGCCTGAATTATTTATAACTATAATAATCGGTTTAACACCATATCGCATCATAGAGCTTACTTCCTGAGCTGTTAGTTGATGAGATCCGTCTCCTGTTACTAATATAACTCTTTTATTTCTTTCTGCTATGGTTGCACCAAAAGCGGCAGGAGTTGCCCAACCGATAGAACCCCATAAAACCTGATTATATAAATGGGCACCTTTTGGTAATTCTAACGTAGCAAAGCCAAATTCAACAAGACCTGTTTCAGAAAATATTATATCATCTTCTTTTATAAAATCTTGTATCTTTGAATATATAAACTTAGATTCTAACGGTTTATTTTCTTCCGTTTCTTTAATTAAATTTTGAGGCAAAACTTCAGGATATTCATTTTTATATGCGGGCACAATTTTTGAAAGTCTTGATAATACATCTTTCATTAAAACATTATCATATCTTATATATTCAACCGTTGTATAAGTGCCTTCTATATCAATCATTGACGTTGGTTCAAAATTATAATCAAAACCGAAAGTATTTAAGTCGCTATAAATTGCGCCTATAGTTATAACACAGTCAGAATTATTAACCGTATTGTATGCAATTTTATTAGCGTATTTACCTAAATATGTTCCTAAATAACCTTTATAGTCCCAATTTAATAACCCTTTTCCCATTAATAAATTAACTGCAGGATATTGAGATTTCTTAAGAAAATTTATAAGATTATCATGTGCTTCAAATCTTTCAGCTAAAATATCTGCTATTACAATAGGTTTTTTTGCTTTTGATAGCATTTTTATAATATGCTCAATGACTCTATCCAGCATATCGGGATTACTTGTCATTTTTTGAATACATGGGATATCGTTTATTTTTACAGAACAAATATCCTCAGGAATGGCTATATAAACCGGTTTCTTTTCGTTAATGAATATTGATAGAACTCTATCTATTTCTGTTTTAGCATTTTTTTCATTTAGATAAGCAGTTGTTTGAACAACATTTGAATAAGTATTTTTAAATGCGTAATAATCGGGATTTGCAAAGTTATGATGCAGCAGAGTTTTTTGAGAAATATTTTTTGTTGAGGGGGTTCCAACTATTTTAATAACAGGAATATATTCGGCAAAACTTCCCGCAATAGCATTAATTGCCGATAATTCACCGACCCCAAAAGTTGTAACCAATGCTCCATATCCTTTAACTCTTGCGTAACCATCGGCAACGTAGCCTGCGTTAAGTTCATTAGTGCAACCTATCCAATTTGTATTTTTATTTCTTTCGATTGCTTCAATGATATTAAAATTAAAATCACCGGGTAAACCAAATATGTCTGTTATTCCTAATTTTTCAAGTCTTTTTATTAAATAATCAACAACTGTTATTTCTGACATAATTTCTCCTTGATGTGTGCCTATAATGCCGCAGAACCCTTTTCTCCGGTTCGTATTCTTATTGCTTTTTCAATATTATAAACAAATATTTTACCGTCTCCTATAGAACCACTTGGGTCTGTCTTTGCATGTTTTATTATGGCATTAATGACAACATCTGTTTTTTCATCATCTACAACAACTTCTATTTTAATTTTGGGCAAGAAACTAACTGCAATTTCAGCGGCTCTGTAGTTTTCTTTATGTCCGCCCTGCGAACCAAATCCCTCAACATAAGTGACAGTCATTCCGTGAACGCCGACTTCAACAAGTGAATTTTTTATTTCTTCAACTTTATATGGTTTTATTATTGCTTCTATTTTTTTCATTTTTTGATACCTCTATATTTGTAATCTATAAGCATTCTCACCGTGCTGCGATATATCAAGTCCTTGCATTTCTTCGAATTCAGATACTCTTAGACCTGAAATTTTGTCAATAATATACAGAATTAAAATTGTTCCGAAAAATGAGAAAGCAATACTTGCTATTGTAGAAACGATTTGTGCATTAAACAACTTAAAGCTTCCGTATAAAAGTCCGTTTGTGCCATCAGGATTTATTAAAACTGTTGCGAAAACACCTGTTAATACAGAACCCACAATTCCGCCTGTTCCATGGATTCCTATAACATCAAGCGAATCGTCATATTTAAAGATTCCTTTAAAAGTTGTTAGAATATAACAAATCATTCCGGTAATAATCCCTATAACAATTGCTGATGTCGGAGTTACAAATCCACAAGCCGGTGTGATACCTACTAATCCCGCAAGAGTTCCTGACATACCACCTAATACGGTTGGTTTTCCCCTGTGCAAATATTCAACACCGAGCCAAGCAAGAAGCCCTGAAGCGGCACCTAATTGTGTATTAATAAACGCAGTAGTCGCTAAAGCATTTGCTGACAATGCACTCCCTGCATTAAACCCGAACCAGCCAACCCAAAGAAACATCAGGCCTATAAACGTTAATGTTAAATTGTGAGGCGGCATATTCTCTGTTTTGTAACCTTTTCTGTTGCCGAGCATAATACAGCAAGCAAGCGCAGCGGCACCTGATGCGATGTGTACAACCAGTCCACCGGCAAAATCAATTCCACCGATTTTGCTTATCCAACCTCCGCCCCAAACCCAATGAGCAAGAGGACAATATATAAAAGTTACCCATAAAATTAAAAATAAAAGATAACTTTTAAACTTAAATCTTTCAGCAAACGCACCTGTTATAAGCGCAGGAGTTAGACAAGCAAACATCATTTGGAATATAAAAAACAATTGATGTGGAATTGTTGAACCCTCATTTGGTGATAATCCAACATTTTTTAACATAATAAAGTCAAGGTTTCCTATAATATTACCAATGTCACCGCCAAAAGCAAGAGAATATCCATACAAAAACCAGATGACAGATACTACACCAAGTGCAATAAAACTCTGCATAATGGTACCAAGCACGTTTTTCTTACGAACCATTCCACCATAAAACAGAGCCAAAGCAGGTGTCATAAGCATAACAAGAATTGTTGATATAATCATAAAACCAGTATCTGCTTTGTTGATAAAAGACAGATTATATAAACTTATAAATTTTGTTGTATTAAATGCACATAAAGAACCAATAACCAATGTTGCAACTAAAACAACAGTAAATATTATAACTTTTCTAATTCTTAGTTCTGTCTTTTTTTTTGTATCATCTTTAACTTTTAATAAAACAGCTGTCGTTTCTTTTTCATTAATATTTTGAGCCATTGTTATTTCCCTTTATTTTTTCTAATTCTTGATTTTTTCGCATTAATATTAAAGGTGCAACTCAGTGCACCTTTTAGGGTGAAAGTAGATTTATAATTGTGGAAGATAATAAAATTTAAACTTTCTCTATTACCCTCGAGTGAGAGGTTTTTTGTGAGGGAACATAATAATTTATTGCATATTCAGATACATATCCACTTCAAGCGGTGTTACGTAGGTTCTGAATTTATCACATTCTTTTTCTTTTGCTGAAACAAACTCATCATAAATATGATTACTTAAAGCATCTTTTATAATTTCATCATTGTCTAATAAATCCAATGCTTCATCTAAAGAAGCGGGAAGTGAATCAATCTTTGCTCTTTTTCTTTCTTTTTTAGTCATGTGATAGATATTTTCTTCGACTTGAAGAGGCGGTTCGATTTTGTTTTCAACGCCGTCTAAAATTGCACCTAAAATAACTGCAAGTGCCAAGTATGGATTACAGCTTGGATCCGGAGAACGCAGTTCAATTCTGGTTGAATTACCACGCTTAGCAGGAACTCTGATTAATGCACTTCTGTTTGCCAA
>JAEEGK010008519.1_pt1 | contig 24165 bp, 23 predicted proteins | sample 8958771 | NCBI WGS metagenome assembly JAEEGK01 (sample SAMN16246547, study PRJNA631951) | gut metagenome | biome: gut microbiome; feature: rumen; material: SC-attached | host: Bos | place: Iran: Karaj | collected 2018-10
TTTGCGGCACAGGGCATATCAAACGACGCAAAAGCCCGGTATAAGAGACTTTTTTCTTTTGACGCACACGACGATCTTAAGAACGAAGATCCCGATGAGATCATTATGACCGAAGAAGAATTCAAAAAGGTCGCCGAGCGCATAAAAGCCGAGATCAAGTCATTTTCAAGAGACGGAGAAGGCAACGAAGAGATACTTAAAAACCTTCGGGAAGCCACCCGCATCAGACAGGATTACGAAAAACTGTTGCGGCGTTTTGCGGTGGAGGGCGAGCTTATAAAGGTCAATCCCGATGAGTTCGATCAGGTCTTTTACACTTACGGACTTTCGCTTTACAAAAACATGCCTCTCATCGAACCGCTTGAATATGCGGAGGATAAAAGGATCAAGGATTTTGTGATCGCGATCGACACATCGGCTTCGTGCAGGGGTGAGCTTGTCAAACAGTTTCTTAAGCGCACCGTTTCCGTTCTTTATACCGAAAATACGTTTTTTGACGAAGTCAACATCCACATCGTGCAATGTGACAGCGAGATCAAAAAAGTCGTTAAGATAAAAGAAAAAGAAGACATAGAGCAATTTGTCGAAAACTTTGAACTTTCCGGCATGGGAGCCACGGATTTCAGACCGGTATTTGACTACGTTGAAGATAAGATAAGCAAAAAAGAGTTTGATAACTTAAGGGGCATCATATATTTTACGGACGGTTACGGTATATATCCGACCTCGATACCTTCTTTTGACACGGTATTCGTGTTTGCGGGAGAAGATGAGTACCGCCCGAAGATCCCGAAATGGGCCACAAAATGCGTATTGGAAAACGACATTTAGAAACCCTAAACGGCATTTGAACCTGAAAACGACATCTGATAAGGGGAAGAGCATGAACATCAAAGAAGCCAAGGAATTTATAAAGGATACGGTAAGTCTTTATCTTAAAAAGGACGAATACGGCGATTACCGCATACCCGTGGTGCGTCAGCGCCCCGTATTTTTGCTGGGTGCGCCCGGTATAGGAAAGACGGCGATAATGGAGCAGATCGCTTCGGAACTTAACATAGCGCTTGTTAGCTACTCGATGACTCACCATACTCGTCAGTCGGCGCTCGGACTTCCCTTTATCGACAAAAAAGAATACGGAAACAAGACCTACAGCGTATCGGAATATACGATGAGCGAGATAATCGCCTCTGTGTACGAAACGATCAAAGAAAGCGGCGTTAAAGAGGGAATACTGTTCCTTGACGAGATAAACTGCGTGTCCGAAACGCTTTATCCCTCGATGCTTCAGTTTTTGCAGTACAAGACTTTCGGACGGCACCGTGTGCCCGAGGGCTGGGTCATAGTTACGGCCGGAAACCCGCCGGAATTCAACAAAGCCGTCAGGGAATTTGACGTTGTAACGCTCGACAGACTTAAGGTGCTGGAAGTCGAAGCGGATTATCCGGCATGGAAAGAATATGCGCAGGCTCAGTCATTCCACGGTGCGGTGGTCAATTTCATCGCTGCAAACCGTGAGTATTTCTACAAGATCGAGAATACCGCCGAAGGCAAAAACTACGTGACGGCAAGAGGCTGGGAGGATCTTTCGCAGATACTGTTCTTATACGAAGAAGACGGTATCGTTCCCGGCATTCATCTTATCGGACAGTACATTCACGATGAGCAGGTCGTGAGGGAATTCGCCGCATATTATGAGCTGTATAACAAGTACAAAGAAACCTATCGCGTTCAGGCACTTTTGAGCGGTGATATAACGGCCGAGGCCATAGCAAGAGCCCAAAACGCATCCGTGGATGAGAAACTGGCACTCGAAGGGCTGCTGGTCGATGCGATAAAGGCTGATCTCAGAAGAGTCAACACAGACGCCGAAGCGATAAGAAGTCTTACGCCCGCACTTAAAAAGGCCAAGGAAAGCGACGATCCCTCGGCTTCGCTTAAAGAGCTTAAAGAATCGCTTGAAGACGCTTTAAAAACAAGAGAGCGTTCCGGCGCATTGACCGTACATGACAAGAAAGCTTTCAAGTCAAAAATAAGACTTGCGGAGGAATTCATTGATGCTGTAAAAGATACGGACAAAAAGGCGGACGATCTTTCAAACGCTTATTTAGGAAAAGTATCCATGCTCAAAGAAGCAGCATCGAAAGCCGGACAAAGACTCTCCAACGGATTTAAGTTTACGAAAGAAGCTTACGGTGAAGAATCAAACGAGATGCTTGTAATGGTGACTGAGCTAACGGTTGACATAAATTCAGCATCGTTCCTTGCCTCGTTCGGTTCGGAGGATTACGAAAAATATAGCGGGCTTTTGATGGTGAACGATCGTGAAAGTGCATTAAGAAAGGACATTGAGAATCTTCTGTGATGGGTGAGATTATTATTTCGGGATATGAACTCAATACAGAAGATTATGGCGAATATGTTTACATAACAAAATGCTCACCGACGGATTCCGGCGCATCGGATGAACTTGTTATACCTGATACTATTGACGGGAAGCCGGTCAAAGGTATCGAACGCAAAGCGTTTCTTCAGCAATCAGGTTTACGTAAAGTTATCATTCCGGGCACGGTAGCGTATATCGGAGATTGGGCTTTTTCGCAGTGCAGACAGTTGGAGACATTCATATTAAAGCAAGGTGCGGGTGTCGATGCTTTTGTCGGACGGGGAATCTTTGAAGGATCTGAACGGCTTGCGAACATCTGCATAGGATACACAAAACCCGACGAACTTTCTTTTCTGGCGGCACTTCCGGTTAAAAAGCTTCCTGCGGCATATCTTATAAAAGATCCTTCTTTCGGTCTTGCCGAGTGGTACAGAAAGCTTGATATGGCGATAGTCGATTACTTAAAGCAGGACGATATCGAAGGCTATTCCGACAGAGCTCTTTGCGGTGAAGAAGATATTTCTTATGACGGAGTGGGATCGGTTGACGGAGAACTCCCGGGAGAGTCGGCTGCGTATCTTAAAGAAGTGGGCAAGAACAAAGCGGGTCTTTCATTTGCAAGACTCACGAATAAAGTTTACATAACAAATGAAACTGAAGCTTACCTTTCGGATTATCTTTTGTCACGCTCAAAAGGCTGTGAGCGTGAAAACGCCTGGTATTATATTTTGGAAGACAGATATGATGATTCGAAAGCGATAGACGATTATCTGGATATCATAAAGCCCGATACGGATGCTTTAAAGGCGATGATCGAGGATGTTCCGGCATCGAAAGCTCTTTTAAAGTCAAAGCTGATCGCCTATAAGAGCGGAAACATGGGCGACTTCTTTGACGATCTTACGATATGAACGAAAATGGTTTACATAACAAAAGCACCCGCGAATCGCGAGTGCTTTTTCTTTGTACCACAATATATTATTTTCCGAATACGAGATCTCTTAACTTAGGATGAATGATGCCGTATGCCGGTCCGAAGCCTCTTACGTGCATCGTGAATACGAACGATGTCTTGGTTACCGTGTCCATCTGGATGCAGCTTCCTGCTGCGCCGTCCCATCCGAAGATTCCTGCGGGAGCGGGTGAACCGACAAGTGAGGGATCGAGAAATACCTGCATTCCGATGCTGTAACCGTAGCCCTTTCTTCCCATGTTGACGTCGATCTCTCTCATGGATGCGTCACAAAGGAAGTTTTTCTTGAACACTTCGACAGTTTCGGGCTTGAGAATGCGAACGCCGTCTTTGGAAATACCGCCGCATGCGAGGGTGTCGGCGAATATGGCGTAGTCTTTTGTACAGCTTGTAAGTCCCGCACCGCCGCTTTCATAATTATCGGAAAGCTGATAGCAGCATGACTGTTCCATGGGCTCGACGGTGTTTGCGGGTTCGTTGTATATGTACTGTTTTGCAACAGGTCCGTCGTTGTTCATCGGTTTTGCAAAATAAGTCCTGTCCATGCCGAGAGGCTCCCAGATGTTCTTTTTAAGATATTCGGAGAACTTCATGCCCGATGCGACTTCTATAACGGCCGCGATGACATCGTGGCTTAAGCTGTATTGATAATGTGTTCCGGGGATGAAAGAAAGGGGGCTTTCGATAAATGAATCAACGAGTTCTCTTGTGGTGGCTGACGCACCTTTTTCTTTTAACACTCTTACTATACCGGGACGCTCAAGATTGTAATCAAGACCCGACTGCATGGAAGCAAGCTGCCAAAGCTTAAGGGAATCGACTTTTACGATATTGTCGTTGTTGATGGCGGTGAGCTCTTTGTATGCGGGGAGGTATTTCGATACCTCGTCGTCAAGTGAGAGAACTCCTCTTTCCACAAGCTGCATGAGAGCGGCCATTGTCTGAACTTTTGTCATTGAGAACATGAGATATTGAGTGTCGTCGCTTACGGCAACACTTTTGTTCCCGTCGGTATAACCGTTCATATTTCTGTATATGAGTTCATGATCTTTATAGATCATCATGTCGGTAGAAGGTACCCCGTACTCCTCCCCAATCGATTTTAAATAATCGGTAATCTTTTGAAAATCCATTCTTATAACCCATCCTTACTGTTTTTCTTTCCGGTGATCTTTTCGCGCCATTTTCTTTCGCTCAAGTCCATTCCTATGCCGAATGCGAGAGCAAAGAAAACGGATATGGCGAGTCCGACCCACATATTGTTCAAAACGAGTCCGAGTATCATACCGGCAATGATCCCTATGACGATGTAAAGTCCGGTCCAGGCAGTTTTTTGCTTTGTGATAGAATATGTCTCCATAATGCCGTTTTCGATCGAAAGACCGTCTCTGTAGATAAAACCCGCTCTTTCCAAAGCATGGATGAGTTCGGTGTTTTCGTTGGATACCTGTGTCGTTATCTCGAAAATGTCTTTGTGGAAAAACGCCCACTCGTGCATCATCTTAAGAACGGCGGTACCGTGTCCCTGCCTTCTGAAATGTGGCTCTATCTCTATGGATATCGGTATGGTCCCACGTTCTTTGGGCCCTTCGAAGGAAACCCAGCCGATCCGTTCCTGATCACTGTCTTTAAGCAGGAAAATATCCCACTTACAGTTCCATACATCGCTTTCGTTGACGGGTCTGACCATAAGATCACCCGACTTGTACATATAATTGTCGAATTTCACATTTGCCTCCGATACATGTAACCAGTTTCAAACCTTACTCTCACTATAAAAAACACGGCAAATCCCGTCAAGAGATTTATTGCCGTGATTGAAAAATAGTATATTTGTGTTATCATTACTGTTGATACCCCGGTGTGACCGTTATACCGGTTTGAAAGGATAATAAAGTGGAAAGAATAATCACAAGCTTACTTGAAACAGACGCCTATAAATTTTCAATGGGGCAGGTAATATATCACCAGTTCAGCGATTATAAGACAACCTGGACATTTAAGTGCAGAAACGAATTCGTTCATTTCACACCCGAAATGGTTGAAGAGATAAAGCATCAGATCAAGCTTTATTGTGAACTTCGTTTTAAAGAAGAGGAACTTGAATACCTTAACAACATTAAATGGATCAAGGGTTCGTATGTCGATTTTTTGAGACTCTGGAAGCCCAGATTCGAAGATTTTTCTTTTGGCACCGATGCCCCTTGCGGCCTTACGGTGGAGACTGCCGGAACGTGGCTTAACACTTCGATGTACGAGATCCCGACTCTTGCCATAATAAACGAAGTTTATTTCAGACTCGGGAACGATTACAACAAACTTCTTGAAAGCTTTAAGGAGCGTCTCGACGCAAAGGTGGAAGGCTTAAAGAACGGAACGTTCTCACTCGGACCCTTCAGTGAGTTCGGACTTCGCCGCAGGCTGTCTGCCGAAGCGCAGGAGATCGCGGTCAAGAGGCTTTCGACGGAGAAATTTGCGGATTCGACATTTATAGGAACTTCAAACGTATATCTTGCAAAAAAATTCGATCTTGTGGCTGTCGGAACAATGGCTCATGAGTGGATAATGTGTGTCGGACAGGGAAATCACAAGCACAATCCCGCATATTCAAACTGGTATGCGCTGGATGCGTGGGTAAGGGAATACGGTGTGTTAAACGGTATAGCGCTTACGGACTGTATCACGACCGATTGTTTCTTAAAAGACTTCCAGCTTACCTATGCAACACTTTTCAGCGGAGTCAGACATGACAGCGGAGACCCGTTTGAGTGGGGCGAGAAGATGATCGCACATTACAAAGATCTCGGTATCGATCCGCTCACAAAGACGCTTCTTTTCAGCGATAGCCTTGATTTCGAGCGCGCAACAAAGATATATCGTCATTTTAAAGACCGTGCAAAGGTTGCTTTTGGGATCGGAACTTATATCGCAAACGACACTTCGGTATCGCCGCTCAACATCGTTATGAAAACGACTGCATGCAACGGTATGGATGTAGCCAAGATATCCGATGTGGAAGATAAAGGGATATGCAAATCTCCCGAGTACGAATATTATCTTAAACGTTGCATAAAGTGGCGTATGGAACACGAAAACGGAAATTCATTAAGAGTATAGAGCACAAAAAAAGAAGCGGAACGATCCGCTTCTTTTTATCGTTTAAAGTTTTAGATGAGTTTATCAAACAATCCCGTCATGGTATTGGACAGTGCAGCGTCCTGAGTATAAAGGTTTGAATTCATGACGGCGTCTTTGGATATTTCCGAAGCTTTGTCGGCTATCTGCGATCCGTAGGAGATACGCTCGGCAAAAAGCGATTTTACGCTGTTCATATCCGCTTTTTTAAATGCCTCTTCGTCGACGGAGAGTTTTCCGTCCGTGCCTACATTCACACCGACTTTTGAAAGAGCTTTTGACATCATATCGGTCATGGAAGTCATGAACTTGGTGCTCGTTGCAACATCTTTAGAATTGACCTTTGATGTCTTATCGAGGGTAGTATTGTATTTGCCCGCGAAATCCTTAACGGCGCCGAGTATTTTTTCTTTATCGAATTCGCCGTCTTTCTTGGCGAAAAGATCGTCCTTTGTAAATGCTTCGGCAGATGTCTTCAAAGCATCCGCACTTTTCTTTACATCCGATAAAGGAGTGTTGTCCTTTTTGGAAGTAACATTGCTTTTGGCGGTTGCTGTCTTTGTGCTTTCCGCAGCGGATTTTTTTTCTTCGGCATAATGTGCCTTAAGGAGCTTTCCGTAGCTTCCGTTCTTTATTGACGCATAGTCTCCGAGATTAAAGGAACCAAACATCGTATTGCCGGTGTTTAAACTCGAGAACAACGACGATATATGTGAATTCATGTTCTTCATACGTGCCTCCCTGCAAACGAACATACGAAAACATTGTGACATAATATTAGTACTGAAGTAATTATATTGCAACGGGTGTTATCAATTTATTAGCATCCGTTCTTAAAATATGTAAGAAGAAAAAACTTATTCCGGCTGTTTTTTGATATAATAATGCCTGTATGTCAGAGTATATAACCGTAAACGAATATCTAAAACAAAAATATGGCGAAAAAGTCTATAAAGTGTCGATAAACGGCGGATTTACGTGCCCCAACAGAGACGGAACGTCAGGAACGAAAGGATGTATTTTCTGTTCCGGAATGGGCTCGGGAGATTTTGCGCCGACAGCGGACCTTAGTGTGACGGAGCAGATCGAGGCAGGCATAAAGCAGACAAAAGCCAAGAATCCCACCAAGTTCATCGCATATTTTCAGGCTTTTACCAATACGTATGCGCCTGTTGAGAAGCTGGAGAGGCTGTATACAGAGGCTTTGGATCATCCGAGCATTGTGGGAATTTCGATCGCTACGAGACCGGATTGTCTTCCCGATGAAGTATTGGAACTCATAGAACGTTTAAACAGGATCAAGCCCGTATGGGTCGAACTGGGACTTCAGACGGTAAAAGAAGAGACCGCAGAGTACATTCGAAGGGGATATCCGTTAAGCGTATACGATGAGGCGGTGAAAAAGCTTAAGAATATCGGCGTGGAGGTTATCACTCACGTTATACTGGGACTGCCCGGCGAAACGAGAGAGGATATGCTTAAAACAGTCGATCATGTCGCCAAGAGCGGCGCTACGGGCATAAAGCTTCAGCTTCTTCATGTGATAAGAGGAACAGATCTTGAGAAAGACTACAATGCGGGACTCTTTCGGTGTATGAGCATGGAAGAATATGTTTCTTTAATAAAGGACTGTATAGATATCCTTCCGAAAGAAATGATAATACATCGTATGACAGGTGACGGAGACAAAAGGACTCTAGTCGCACCTTTATGGAGCGCTGACAAAAAGAGGGTGCTGAATGCACTTCATGCAGCACTTGACTTTAACGGGGACAAGTGATACCATTGCAAGTTAGCAAGGGCTAACTCCGATATGCAGCAAAGGTGACAAAATGGCAACAATAATCATTATTCTGATAATCATCGCTTTGGTATGTATCGCAATAAGACGAATCTATCGCACTGTAAGATACGGCGGTTCATGCTGTTCAAGCGGGTCGGCAATGGATAAAAAGATCCGTGTCAAAGATAAGAAAAAAGCAAATTATCCGTTCTCGTATAAGTTAAGAGTTGACGGAATGGTCTGCTCGGGATGCGTAAGACGCGTTGAAAATGCCATTAACAAAGACGGAGAATTGTGGGCCAAAGTCGATCTTGAACATAAGGAAGTACATGTTCTGGCAAAAAAAGAGATGAAAAGAGAGGATTTTGCCGATCTTTTAAAGGGAACTTCATATACCGTTCTGGGTATGGAGTGATTTTTTTACCCCATAGTTAGCCATTGCTAATCAAAGCTCTTCGTAACGTGGCACGGTCTTTTGGGCATTGTAAAAGGGCACCTTTACAGGTGTCTTTTTTCTTTATACATGTTATAATTCGTAAAACACTTGAAAATATCGATAAACTGAGTGTTTTGAGAGGACAACGATGAAGAATATATATTGTTCAACAGGAGCTTTGCTGGGAAGAGCAAACAAAAGAGATTACAGATTGCTTGAAAAGTTCGCGCCGGAGCTTGAATGTGACGGGTTTGAACTTCTGGTTTACGATACCTGGTATCCCGAAGTCGATGAGTTGATAGAGACAGTTAAGGGATTTAACCTTTTCATACCGATAGTACACTGTGAAAAGTCGCTTTCGGAAAAACTGGCGGGAGCGCGAGCATGGTTCGATGATGCGGGATACAATTACGAAGAGATGAGTCCCGAAGAGGACGAAGAAAGCGTCAAGGCCGCGATCAAAGAGTTTGAGATCAATTTGAAGATTGCCAAAGGACTCGGTGCCGACAGAATGGTGTTTCATCTTTGGAACGGTATAGTGTCGGATAAAAATATCGAGCGAAACGCGGAAAGATTCGGCATATTTAAAGAAATGGCAGAACAGGCAGGAGTACTCTTGATGGTCGAAAATGTCATCTGCAATGAGCACGATCCTATCTACGATATGAATGTTGTATATAAGCTGTTCCCGGATGTAAGTTTTGTCTACGACACAAAAATGGCGGAGTTCCACGGACAGACGATGAAAGTTTTTGAGCCCGAGTGGGACTGGATGTTTAAAGAAGGACATATAAAGCATCTGCACCTTAACGATTACGGCGGAGGAATAAAAGATTGGAGCAATCTTAAAGTGCTGCCCATCGGGAAAGGACATGTTGACTTCGAAGGTTTCTTTGTACAGCTTTGCAAATACGGATATGACGGTGACTGCACGGTGGAATCCACTGCATTTGATAAAACGGGAAAAGTTGATATTGAGATGTTAAACGGTTGCTTTAAGCGCATCAGAGAGGCATAAATGGATTATACGATCATTCGAAGCAACAGGCGGTCGCTTTCCATCACCATCGATCCGGATGCTAACCTGATAGTGAGGGCACCGCGTCGGATGAGCGACAAAACGATAGCCGCATTTGTTGTGTCAAAACGTGACTGGATAGAAAAACATATGGAAAAGGTCCGCAAGCGAGCGGCGAAACGCGAGGAAGTACCGGAATTTACGGAAGAAGAAAGAAAAGCGCTTACAAAGAAGGCAAGGAAGATGATCCTTGAAAAGGTTGCGTATTATGCTCCTATAGTGGGTGTCACTTACGGTAGGATCGCGATCCGAAAGCAAAGAACCGTTTGGGGCAGCTGCAGCTCAAAGGGTAATCTTAATTTCAATTACCTGTTGGCATTGATGCCCGATGAAGTTGTCGATTACGTGGTGGTCCATGAACTCTGCCACAGAAAAGAGATGAACCATTCGCCAAGATTTTGGGCGGAGGTTGAAAAGGTGATACCGGATCATAAGGCTTTAAGAAAGTTGCTTAAAGAAGAAGGTTCGGTGTATCTGGGAAAATAGTTTGAAAGATCACTCGGAAGATTGAGTGACCATTGATCGGAAATGAAACGATGGAAATAATGGAATTCGGAAACGCTGATGCGACAACAATATTGATACAGCTGATAGACAGGCACGACCGGAGTCTGATCGAAAAAGAGATCGATCTGATAAGGGAGAGTGTTTCTGTGGATTTTCAGCTTGTCGCTTTCGTGACAGACGACTGGAACAACGATCTTTCGCCATGGGAAGCACCCGCCGTGTTTGGCAAAGACGGCTTCGCAGGCGGTGCCGAGAAAACGCTTCAAGAGATAATATCGTACTGTGACGACAAAACAAAAACTTATTATATAGGCGGATATTCTCTGGCGGGATTGTTTGCTTTGTGGGCTTCTTACCGGACCGACGTTTTTAAAGGTGTTGCGGCGGCCTCACCCTCCGTATGGTTTCCGGGCTTTACGGATCATATAGGTGAGAAAAAACCGGGATGCGAGCGCGTTTATCTAAGTCTCGGCGATAAGGAAGAGAAGACAAGAAATGAAGTTATGTCAACCGTTGGCGCCAAGATTCGCATAACTTATGAGCTGTTATCCTCCCACGGCGTTGATTGCGTTTTGGAGTGGAACGAGGGTAATCATTTTAAAGATCCACACATTCGGACGGCAAAGGCTTTTTCGTGGATCATTGGAAAGAGGGACAAAGATGAATAAGAAAATGTTATCGGCAGTAATACTGTTCGCAATGATATTGCTTTGCCCAAGTGCCTGTCAAACCGGCGGCGAGGTACCGGGAGAAGTGACTGTCCGGATCACCGAATGGAATGAATTCGGAGGAAGCAGTTCGGAGCCTGTTACATATTTCCCCATTCAGAAGGGTGAATTGCTTTACGACGACTTTGATTCAAGTATCAAAGTCAGGTCGGTGAACGCCAAAAAGCTTGTATTGGATATTGACGGATATCTTGTAGAGCCGGGCGAAGACGGAACAATAAATATGCAAGCGGAACCCTTAAAAAAAGTAACACTTGAAAAAGGTCAATCGATCCAACTTGTAACGCTCAGCATGGATGCAGGTTCAAATATCAGCATTTCCTTTGAGTAGGAAAGTAGAAAACGGGAAAAGCAACGTAAAAGCGGGAAGTGGCGATATACGTAGCATTTTGGTGTAAATGTAGGAAGAAAAAGCAACGTAAAAGCGGAGAGTGACCGCATACGTTGCTTTTTATGATCAGGTGCGCCGAAAAAGGCTACGTAAAAGAGATATATAGCGCAAAACGTAGCTTTGGGGGAGAAACACGAGCGCGAGCGGGCTCATATTTTGCTGCGCAAAATATTCGTGTCGCGCTGTCGCGCTATCGTCTGCTCGCAAATCGAACACACTTGTGAGCAAGCTCCCGTGTGTTCTTTTGCTCTCATCCGGCCCCGCTCGTAGAAACGCGCAGGTCGTCCCCGCGAGAAGGCGCAGGAAGAATAGCGCAGGAGAGAAGATTGCGAGCGCCTTCCTCGCGGGGACCCCATTTCCCCGTCTCGCGTTCGCATAACAAAAAAGGACATCCGTTTGGATGTCCTTTTGTTATGCGAGCGCGAGACGGGGATCGAATCGAGCAAAAAATCGACAGAAAATCCAGTAAAGAAAGGAGTTTCGGGTATCCCGTTGGTTAAAAAATCTGCAAATCTTAACCAAAATATCGAACATATTACCGCTTGATAATACTATTAACTCAGTTCAAAAATCTCATGCCAAATATTTCACGCTATTTCTCTATATCAGTATAATTGCTGTGATTTATCCAATCTCCTTAAGATAAATACTCACTCTGCTCTGGATGATCTCCGCCACCTCTCGTGCTGACTTTGCACCGGCGAAGAATGGTTCAGCTTCTTCAAGAATTATCTCCTTTATTATTCTTTCTGATGCTTCATCGGAAGACATGCCTTCACAGTTTTTAAGAAGATACACATATTCATCAAGATATGTTGTTCCGTCCGCCTTGGGAGTAATCGGTGAATATGTTCGACTGTCAAGTTTGATATGAGGATTGCCTCCCAAATACAATATCCTTCCGTCAAAATAATCCAGTCGCGTAGGAACGAGAATAGTACCTACACTCGAGAGATAATCGGGGGAATACATACAGTTTAAGAAATCCTCTATTACAGCCTTTTTATTGGCATCATTCTCGATTGCTGCCTTATTTACGGCTATACCTGTGGTTGCCAATATCTTTCCCGTTCCGTTCTGATGCGGGTAGCCTATAGTCCGATAGTCCTCTCCGAGAGATGCAAGCAGTTCCGAGTATGTTGCAAAGCCAAGAAGATAATCAACATAGATCAGAGCTTTATCTTCCTTCATCAGTGACAGACTGTTTTCCGGTTTTCCGCTGTCCGCTGTATCATACTTTTTGCACATCTCAAGCATCCTTACAAAATCATCGGACTCGAATGTACATGTATGACTGTTCATATCAACAAATTCGGACTCGCAGATATTAAAGATAAACATGGAAAGAGAACTTTTGTCCAGCGTAAGCTGTTCAAACGGATTACCGGATCGCTCCCTTTCTTCCACGATATTCATGATATCTTTTATAGTCCACGATTCACCGTCAAAATATTTCCCGCTGATTATAAGGGTATACATATTAGGTGACATCATCATTGCGTATTTGCCGCCGTCGATATAACCGCTTTCCCAGACTGCAGGCACGATATTGTTTTTTATATCATCGCGAAGGACACCGGATAGCTCATACAGACAATCACTTTTTGCAAGTGAGTCAAGTCGGTCAACATCGAGGAGAATCATATCGGGACCCCCGCCGCGAGTCATATCCGTATACATCTGTGTGAACACTGTATCAGCATCCGATTGCCCGGCTTTTTCAAGTGTATTGAATGTAACTCCGGGATGGGACTGCTCATACTTTTTGATATACATATCAAATTCAACACCGCCCTGAGTCACTTGGGTAACATTTATCTCAACTTTTTGGGATGCTCCGGCAAAAGAAAAAACTTTAAGATCATCATTTACGATCAGAAGCATTTCACCCTTGTCATTTCGTGCAAAACATTCAAACCCATACGAATAATCATTGTCATATGACTCGGAATAAAGATTCTCCTGTGTACCGGTCTTTGTATCCCAGCTTATGATCGAAACAGAATTTGTTCCGTATGAAAAAAGAACCCGTCCGTGACTGTCTATCACGCTGTCGGTAAAGAATGCTTCCGATCCGGATTTTCCCGAATACAGACTCTTAGGCGCGTTGTTTTCAAAGATGACTATGTCCTCATTTCCGCCTCCGGAACAAATGAATATGATATGTCCGTCCCCGGTGTATGCAAAGTCGGATATGGTTTTCTTTTTACTGCCTTCCAAACCGGTAAACTCGGCTAGGGCCTTTCCGTTTTTATCAACCGGGATCACGCAGTCCTGTGAGGGCGTAAGTATATATGTGATATCAGAAACAGGCTCATACAATAGCTTGCAGTTCACACCGTAGAACTGCTCGGGATACAATCCGTTTTCTTTTAACACATCAACAAGATTTGCAGATTCTGAGATTGTCCCGTCAGGCAGAAGTTCAATAACGCAGCACTCTGTCAGATTGCCATCCTCATCACGTTTCTCTGAGGAAGCGAAGATCCTTCCGCCTATGGACTGAGGTTTATAAAATGAGCAGACGAGTCTGTCCGGGAAAAAGTATTCGGTGGAAGTTACTGTCTTGTCGGAAATATCAAGTTTATGTAAGCATACTGTCTGAGTGTAATTCTCTGTACTGCCTTCCGGTTCCGAATATCTGTCGAAAGAATATATGAAACGGTCATCGGCAAAACGCATACGATAATATGATTTGTCGGGATAGACGATTGGAAAAACATCGGACACATACTCCGACAAGGACATAAACGTATCCGGACTGTTCACATCCGCCTTGATCCATTCACCTTCCATGACATCATTTATTGTTTCGTTTTGATACAATGTCTCATAGTCAGGCTCCGTACTGCTCACCGGACTTTCAAACGAAACATTTTTATCCGCGCATCCGAAAAACAAAAACGTCACTGGAATGAGCAGGAAGAAAAATATCATTAAGACTTTGTAAGAAGAAATATGTTTGTTCATACTAACCCCATTATGTACTCAAAAGAATTATGACAATATCTTTACATATCTGTCGTCTGCAGGCAATAGAATCGATCTCATATTAATCTTTTTTAACAAAGGTCAATCTTAGCAGAGACCAATGCTGTATTATTGCGTAACGACACCGCCTGCCACTCCCCTTTTCCACATGTGGAAAAGTAAAGTGGCAAGTAAGGTAAACTTGTACAAAGTTTACGATTTTTGCTTGTTGGGGACCTCCCCCAAGCCCTCGATCTCTGCAAAAATTGCAGAGGCTACGCAGACGGAGTCCGCTTAAGATATGTTTTTTCATTCTTCAAAAAAATGAAAAAAGCAAATTTTCTTCCTAATAAAAAATGTGGGGCAGAACGATTTACCTATGATGTCCCTGTTATGTATCTTTTCATCAAAATTGACCTATGCTATGATTACAATGGAATAAGAAAAGTGATTTTGAAAAACATATTTTTAGAAATTTTCAATGCATCCGACCGGGTGCTTTTTTTGTTTTTTTAAAAAATGTGAAAAGCTCCGCCGACGATTATTTGTTTTTTCTTATTTCGAAATTTTTAAAATTGTAGCGAAATATACTTCGCGCAGCCTGACAAGAATTGTCAGATCACGGGGATTGGGGAAAGACCCCAACAAGTATTTTTTTGCAAACTTGTACAAGTTTGCATTGCTTGCCACTTTACTATCTCGCATACGGGATAGGGGTGGCAAGCGGCGGATTGACGCGGAAAACAGAACATATTAATCGGGAAAAAGCCTATGCGGCCATTTTTGAGCCGTATGGGCTTTTTTTATGCTAATCAGCCTGATCGTTTATGGGGGAATTTGATGAAAGATTTCAGTCAGTATGATAATATGAACTCACGGGATGCCCGAGAGTTATATATGCACATTGAAAAGAAAGAATTGCTTGAGCGGTATACGATACCCAAGAAGCCGTGTAACGACGGATACTATCGAGTCTATGTAAAAGATCCGACAAAGAAGAGTGGTCGAAAGCAACTGATCGCTAAATCCGTTGAGGAGCTTGAAGACAAAATCTATGCATATGAAAAAGGTGTGTACGGTCGCGCAAGAAAAACTTTTGCGGAAGTCTATGAACTTTATCTCGAGGATAAGATCAAATACGTCAAATCGGAAGCCAAGAAGATCAGCCGACAGAACACTGTGAACAGGAACCGGTCCGAGTATAAAAGATATTTTGCCGGGACCGGATTTGAGAAAAAGTTCATTGACGAGATCACCAAGATGGATGTGGAAGGAATCGTGTTCTTCAATCTTGAACGATACAATCTTCGTGAAAAGGCGATGGGTTCGTTGAAGGGAATATTAAGATCGGCGTTTTCTTTTGCTTATGAACAGTACTTGATCTCCGACAATCTTTATACCAGAATGAACTTCAATAAGTTCAGCGGTATGATCGAAGAAAATGTCAGCAACGATAAGAGAGTCCATTCTGAATTTGACGTTAAGCGTATCATGAATGCCATTCATGAATATCAGAAAGAGAAGCCTGACTACATGTCTGCGTATGCACTTGAACTTCAGATTCTCATCGGCTGCAGAAGAGGAGAACTTGCTCCGTTAAGAAGATCCGATGTCCGCATGAACGGAATATGGATCTGCAGAGAGCAGATATCGGTGAAGAAGTATAATGATGTTCCGGAGCATTGGATGATCGTTGAACATACCAAGACGTATAAGGACAGACTTTTTCCCAGGACCGAAGCCCTTAATGAGTTTCTTGACAGACTGTATGCCGTACTCGACAAGTATTATCCCGATACCGATTACCTGTTTCCCGATGCCACCGAACTTGGTGTTATTAACAACAATACGGTCTACCGTTTGTATAGCAGGATATGCAGGAAGCTTGGCATAACAATAAGCAGGGATGCGATAAAGGGGACTCACTCGTTCAGGAGAAATGCGATAACGGATGTGGTGAATGCAACAGGAGGAAATGTGATCCTTGCATCACAGCTTTTCGGCAACTCACCGCAGGTAGCAGCAAAGAATTATTACACCGGAGTGGATACAAGCACAGCTCTCAAGGCATTAAATCAGAGGAAATTTTCTTAACCAAACTTAACCAGATTTTAACCATCTTAACCAAAATTAACCAAAACACTGTCCGATTTATTGGTCGACAGGTCTTCCGAACGCAAGCCACAAATCCAGATTTTACGCGGGCTTGAAGCACAAAAAAAGAACATCTCAAAGATGTTCTCTCAAGAGCGCGAGACGGGGATCGAACCCGCGACCCCAACCTTGGCAAGGTTGTGCTCCACCGCTGAGCCACTCGCGCATACAGTGTGCTTTGTTTCGCACGCAAGTTATACTAACACAGGTAAACGGAGAATGTCAATTGTTTTTTTGAAAATATTAAGAAGCGGTACGAAAGGCCGAGAAATCCGCTAAAACAGGGCATTGTGGGCGTGGAAGAGCAGGGCGACGGTCATTGACAAAAGAGAGCAAATGTACTATCGTACTTTGTTAGATAAAAGCGTTAAAGCAGAAAAGTAAAGAAAAGGAAACAAAGCTATGCCTATTACAGAAATACTTGAGCAAAACGCCGCCAAATACGGCAATGACGTTTGTCTTGTGGAGATAAATCCCGAAGTTAAGGAAGTAAGAAGAGTTACGTGGAAAGAGTACGAGCTTATCGAGCCCAACCCCACTACTCACTACAGAAGAGAGATCACCTGGAACGTTTTCAACGAGAAAGCAAACCGTTTCGCAAACATGCTCTTATCGAGAGGTGTTACAAAGGGTGACAAGGTTGCCATTTTGTTGATGAACTGTCTTGAGTGGCTTCCTATCTATTTTGGTATTTTGAAGACCGGTGCACTTGCGGTACCGCTCAACTTCAGATATGCATCCGACGAGATCGAATATTGTCTTAAACTTGCGGATGTGGATGTTTTGGTATTCGGACCCGAGTTCATCGGACGTATCGAAGCCATCGATGAGAGAATATCCAAGAACCGCCTTCTTTTTTACGTAGGTGACAACTGCCCGAGCTTCGCCGAGGATTACAATTCTCTTACGGCCAACTGCTCAAGCGTATCACCCGACATCAAACTTACGGATGACGATGATGCTGCGATCTACTTCTCGTCGGGAACAACAGGTTTTCCCAAGGCTATTTTGCATGCGCACAGAAGTCTTATGCATTCCTGCAAGGTTGAGCAGGCTCATCACGGTCAGACAAAGGACGACGTATTCCTTTGCATCCCGCCTCTTTATCATACAGGCGCAAAGATGCACTGGTTCGGAAGCTTCCTTGTGGGAGCCAAGTCGGTTCTTCTTAAGGGAACCAAGCCCGATGTCATCATAAAGGCAGCTTCTGACGAACATTGCACTATCGTTTGGCTCCTCGTTCCGTGGGCACAGGATATCCTTGATGCGATCGACAGAGGAGATATTAATCTCAAGGATTACGATCTATCGGGATGGAGACTCATGCACATCGGTGCACAGCCTGTTCCTCCGAGTCTTATAAAACGCTGGAGAACGATCTTCCCGAACCATGATTATGATACAAACTACGGTCTTTCGGAGTCTATCGGTCCCGGCTGCGTACACCTCGGACTCGGTAATTTTGACAAGGTCGGAGCGATCGGTAAGGCAGGCTACGGCTGGGAAACAAAGATCGTTGACGAGAAGAGGAATGTTGTCAAGAGAGGCGAAGTCGGAGAGCTTGCTGTTAAAGGTCCCGGCGTCATGATCTGCTACTATAACGATCCCAAATCGACGGATGAAGTCCTTGATAAAGAAGGCTGGCTTTACACAGGTGATATGGCGATGGAAGACGAGGACGGATTTATCTTCCTTGTTGACAGAAAGAAGGATGTCGTTATCTCCGGTGGTGAAAATATCTACCCCGTACAGATCGAAGACTTTATACGCACACATAATGCCGTTAAGGACGTTGCAGTCATCGGTGTCCCCGACAAGAGACTCGGTGAAACAACGGCTGCAATAATCGAAGTAAAGGAAGGCTTTACGCTCACAAAGGAAGAGGTTGATGAATACTGCCTCAAGCTTCCCCGTTACAAGAGACCTCACGAGGTCATCTTTACAACGATCCCCCGCAATCCCACGGGAAAGATCGAGAAGCCAAAGCTTCGTAAGATGTACGGCGGAGAGAGACTTGTTGATGCTCAAAACAAGGCCTGATATAACACAATTGAATATGCAAATTCTTTTCGTAATCTAAGGTATAATAAGAGCGATATGAGATGCATAAAGTATAAAGCCGGATTAAACATTCATCCGGCTTTTGCTTTATAAACAATCGTGTTCATGACTTTTTTCCGTCCGTTCACAAGAGAGTGTAAGAAAACAAACAAAAAAAGATATAAAAATATATAAATATGCTTGACACAGAGCTTCTCTTACTGTAAATTATTCACCTGTAAAGAAAAGTTCTTTACACCCAAGCGACCTGAATCTTGAGAACAGAAAATCGGACACATATCCGTGAAAGATAAGACATGAAGAACGACGGCGACGAAAGATTACTGGAATTCATTGAATTATCAAGGCTTTATGACCGCTACGGCGGACTGCTGAGTGAGAAGTCGAAGAAGATAGTTGAATCCTATGTAATCTACGACATGTCGCTCGGTGAGACGGCAGCCGAAACGGGACTCAGTCGTCAGGGTGTCAGAGATGTACTGGTGAGATCTCATGAGAAGCTCAAAAAGATTGATGAAGTACTCAGGCTTGTCGAGGGTTATAACATTATCAACGAAGAACTTGACAAGATAGAGAAGGAACTGTTCAGTTCCAACGAAAGCAAAGCAAAGACAGATTTGTCAGACAAACGTTTTACACAGATAAAAGCAAGTATCGAGGAAATAAGAAAGATAATCTCCTGATATTATCGATATTGCAGCAAAAGGAGTTAACAGAATGGCATTTGACAGCTTAAGCGAGAAACTGCAAAAAGTGTTTGATAAGCTGCGCGGCAAAGGACGTCTCTCCGAGTCCGATGTCAAGGAAGCCATGAGAGAAGTAAAGATGGCACTTCTTGAAGCTGATGTAAGCTTCAAGGTTGTTAAAAGTTTCATAGCTTCGACTACAGAGAGGGCAGTTGGTACGGATGTACTTAATTCGCTGACTCCCGGACAGATGGTTATCAAGATCGTAAATGAGGAAATGAAAAAACTCATGGGCGACGAGATCACCAGGATCGAGCTTAAGCCCGCGAACGAGACTACGACCATTATGATGTGCGGCCTTCAGGGCGCAGGTAAGACCACGATGGCTGCAAAGCTCGCAGGAAAATTTAAGTCACAGGGTCGTAAGCCGCTTCTTGTGGCATGTGATATATATCGTCCGGCAGCCATCGAACAATTACAGATAAACGCCGGAAAAGTCGGCGTTGATTGTTTCGCGATGGGAACAAATCATCCGCCTGTCGACATCATAAAAGCTGCATTAAAGCATGCCGAACAGAACGGTGAAAACGTTGTCATCATTGATACGGCCGGTCGTCTTCATATAGATGAAGAGATGATGAATGAGCTTGTTACGGTTAAAGAAGCCCTTAACATAGATCATACGATACTGACTGTAGATTCAATGACAGGTCAGGACGCAGTAAATGTAGCCGAAACATTCAACAACAAGCTCACTGTCACGGGCGTTATTCTCACTAAGCTGGACGGTGACACCAGAGGCGGTGCGGCGCTTTCCATCAAAGCGGTTACCGGAAAGCCGATATTATATGTCGGAACCGGAGAAAAGCTCACCGATATCGAAGAATTTTATCCCGACCGTATGGCAAGTCGAATACTCGGGATGGGGGATATACTTACTCTTATCGATAAAGCTCAGGAACAGTTCGATGAAGAGAAGGCAAAAGAACTTGAGAAAAAGATACGCAAACAGGAATTTGATTTCAACGACTATCTTGATCAGATAAAGAACATGAAAAAGATGGGCGGTCTGGGCAAGATCATGGAGATGCTCCCCGGAATGGGCATGGGCAGTATGAATCTTAAAAATGTCGATACCGATGCTGCAGAAGACAATCTTAAGACTGTGGAAACCATCATTAATTCAATGACCAAGGCTGAGCGTGCCAACCCCGATCTTTTGAATCCTTCACGCAAGAACCGTATTTCACGCGGAAGCGGTGTTGATATTGCCGATGTCAACAGAATGATAAAACAATTCCTTGAAACCCGTAAGATGATGAAACAATTCACCGGTATGATGGGCGGTAAAGGAAAGAAGGGATTCAGACTTCCTTTCGGTAAAAAGTTTGGATTCTGATATGTGACACCCAAGGATTGTCACATAAACGTTTAACCCGTTTGTAAATAGCCTTTGGCGATTTATAAAAGCCTACTTCTCAATTAATTAGCAGGCAATTTGAAACGCAAAATGTTTCAAATGAATAAAATAAGATTCAGGAGGTGAAAAACATGGCAGTAAAGATCAGACTCAGAAGAATGGGTGCCAAGAAGAACCCTTTCTACAGAATCATCGTTGCAGATGAAAGATCTCCCAGAGACGGAAGATTTATCGAAGAGATCGGAACATACGATCCGAACAAGGAACCTTCGGACTACAAGATCGATGAAGAGGCAGCTAAGAAGTGGCTCAATAACGGAGCTCAGCCCACTGAAATCGTTGGCAAGCTTTTCAAAAAGGCCGGCATCGTAAAATGACAAGGTAGGTGATAGTCAGTGAAGGAATTAATCAAGATCATTGCTACATCGCTTGTTGATCATCCGGAGCAGGTTACTGTTACAGAAACAGAAAACGATAAGTCGATTGTGATCGAGCTTAAGGTTGCGCCGGAGGATATGGGAAAGGTCATAGGAAAACAGGGCCGTATCGCAAAGTCCATACGTACTGTTGCCAAAGCTGCAGCTGCTAAGGATGATAAAAAAGTTGTAGTAGATATCGTTTGATCTATCATAAGACCGTCTGGCAGGTTTATTGATTTATCCCTGTCGGACGGTTTTACGTATTGTGATAAATGTATATGTGAAGTAAAATGTTTTACATGTTTTATAACATCGGTTGCGTGCAGATTTTTTACAGAAGTAAATGATATAAGGTACAGAGATGGAAGAAAGACTCAGAGTAGGCGTGATAACATCGCCGCACGGAATACACGGAGAAGTTAATATTTTTCCCACAACGGACGATCCCAAACGATTCACAAAATTGAAAAAGGTCATTATTGACACGAAAAAAACTCAGACCAAAATGAAGATCAGTGGGATCAAATTCTTTAAAAACATGGTCATAGCCACTTTGAGCGGGATTGAAGACAGAACACAGGCCGAAAAATACCGTTCGGCAGACATACTGATCGAAAGAGAAGACGCTCTTCCGCTCGAAGAAGATGAATTTTATATATGTGATATAATCGGTTTTACGGTTACCAGTGATGAAGGTGAGAAACTTGGGCAGCTTGAAGACGTTCTTACTTCAAGTGCAAATGACGTTTATGTTGTATCCGATGAAGAAGGCAGAGAAATCCTCATTCCATCTATCCGAGATTGCATAATATCAATAGATATGAATTCCAAAAACATAGTTGTTCATTTGCTAAAAGGTATGATATAATATTTCGCATTAGGAGAAAGGTTTATGAATTTTGTGGTTTTAACATTATTTCCCGACATGATTCGCGAATGCATGAACACCAGCATTATGGGCAGAGCAATTTCGGGGGGGATCATAAACCTTAATGTCATAGATATCAGAGATTTTTCACAGGACAAGCATAAGCACGTTGACGATTACCCGTACGGCGGAGGCGCCGGAATGGTGATGATGGCTCCTCCGGTATATGATGCGTGCGAACACGCAAGAGGTCTTTGCAGTGACGGAAAAGGCAGGATCATATACATGTCGCCGTCCGGGAGAAAATTTGATCAAAGCATTGCAAAAGAACTTTCTAAATATGATGATCTTATCTTTCTTTGCGGTCATTACGAAGGCATTGATGAGCGAGTGATCGAGCTGGAAGCGGACGATGCCATATCACTCGGAGATTTTGTCCTGACAGGCGGTGAACTTCCTGCCGTAGCGATAATGGATGCCGTTTCAAGACTGGTACCCGGTGTATTAAACAATGATATGTCGGCATGCGAAGAGAGTTTTGAAGACAATCTCCTGGAATATCCGCAATATACGCGTCCGGAGATATTTATGAACAAAAGCGTTCCCGACGTACTTCTGTCCGGGCATCACGCAAATATTGCAAAATGGCGCAGAGAACGTTCTATCGAAAGGACCGCACAGCTTCGGCCCGATCTATTAAAAAATGCGGTGCTTAACAAAAAAGAAGAACAATTTCTGCGATCGATCGCAGAAATTAAAAACAATGATTTACGTGACATTCAAAACCGAAACGAAACTACAGATTAAGGATATATTAACAGAGGAGCGCGTATGAGAGAATGGAAAGGTTTTAAAAAAGGTATCAATCTCGGAGGATGGTTTTCTCAGAACGATCACCGGGATGAAACATATGATACGTTCATAACCGAGAAAGATTTTGAGATTTTTTCAAAGTGGGGAATCGATCATGTGAGAATTCCGATTGATTATCATCTTGTTGAAGATGAAATGGGCAATCATCTTGAGAGCGGCTTTAAAAGACTTGAAAACGCCATTGATCTCTGTGAGAAATATGGTCTGAATTCCATAATAGATCTTCACAGGGTTTACGGTTTTTCTTTTGACAAGAGCTACGGTGAATTCGGTTTCTTTGATGAGGCCGGTCTTCAGGATCGTTTTTATAAATTGTGGGAAGCTATTGCCGAAAGGTTCGGTAAGTACCACGGACGTGTTGCGTTTGAACTTCTGAACGAAATTACGGAACAGTCTTATTGCGAAAGATGGAACAGGATTGCACGCCTTTGCATCGGACGGATCAGGAAAATTGCTCCGGAAACGGATATTCTTGTCGGAAGCTATTGGAATAACAGCGTTTTTGCGCTTTCCGATCTTAATATCAAGCTTGATAATCATATAATATATTCATTCCATTGCTACGATCCGCTCATCTTTACTCATCAGGGCGCAGGTTGGATTGATGAGATGCCCGCCGATTACAGATATTCCATAATCGGTAAGACTTATGAACAGATTAATGAGGAATTCGGTAAGGACTTCCCCGATTGGTACGCAAACAGAATCCTTGTTCCCGGCGGAAGCGATGATCCCGTTTTCGGAAAAGATTTCTTTTCCTCAATTTTTTCTTCGGCAGTTTCGCTTGCCGAAAAACTGAATGTACCGCTTTATTGCGGTGAGTACGGATGTATCGAGAACTGCGAACCGAAGGATGAATTATATTGGTTCAAATCGATTCATCAGGCATTTGAAGAATTACATATCAATCGTGCAGCATGGTCATACAAAAAAATGAATTTCGGTCTGAACGATAAGAGACTCGACGAAGTCAGGGGAGAGCTTCTCAACTACCTGTAAAGACAAATTTTGAAAAAAGCATGTCAACAAAACGGTTGGATTATTCCGACCGTTTTGTTATTATATTTGTTAAGAATTCCAAACGATTTATTTCGTATAAAAAAAGAATTTCTTAAACAGAAAAAACGATCATAGGAGGTCTTATATGGCAAATCCTTACCTGCCCGGATGGGAATATATTCCCGACGGAGAACCCCATGTATTCGGAGACAGAGTCTACATCTACGGCGCGCATGACAAACCTCACTAAGAATACTTCTGTGATACAGAGATGAAGGAATTTTCTTCGACTGGTGAC
>JAEEGK010008520.1_pt1 | contig 24164 bp, 28 predicted proteins | sample 8958771 | NCBI WGS metagenome assembly JAEEGK01 (sample SAMN16246547, study PRJNA631951) | gut metagenome | biome: gut microbiome; feature: rumen; material: SC-attached | host: Bos | place: Iran: Karaj | collected 2018-10
TTGACCGTTGACCACGAAAAAGAAGCGCTTCTCATTGCGGGTTTTTCTTCCGTTACGATACTTGGGGCTTGGGGACCGACTTATACACTGAAAGCAGAGCGATAAATCTTGCTAATGTTTGTCAAGTGTATTTTTGAAGAAATTGAGCGCCATAGAGCAGAAAAAAGTGTAACCTTAACAAGACCTGCTATTGCAGGCCAATTAAAAACGGCTATAATGAAGGCGGACGGATTTACTTATACAACTCCATTGCACGAGCGTAGTAGATCCGCAGAAACTTATTGACGGCAGCCATCTTGGCTACGTTGTAGGGTTTCCCTTCCTGTTCCTTTTTGAGCAGAAAAAGGTATACAGGATCGTCCTGAGGTTTTGTCAGTTTGAGAGCCTGCATAACCTCAAAACAAGCTTTTCTGAGGGCCGGGTTGCCACGTTTGGAGATGTGACGATTCCGGCTCTCGAACTGTCCGGACTGATACGGTGGGGCATCATTACCGGCATAAGCATTGAGTGCCTTACCACTATGAAAACGGCGGATGTCACCGATCTCACCGAGGATGATCGGTCCAAGGCGGTCGCCCACGCCGGCCATAGAGCGAAGTATTTTATACTCCGGCATGGTCTCTGCAATGATTCGCATTTGAAGATTGATCTCATCGGCAGCTTTCTGGGAAGTGGAAACAAGATCAACACATTGATCCTGAGTCATAGCGGATAATGGATTTTCTCCGCGAGTAGTAACACTGTTAAGGACCAGCTCATAGATAGCTAAGCCTTTTGCGCCGGCAAAACGATCCTTTGTCTTTTTGACCAGGACCTGATAACTGTCCAGAAAGCGTGTCTTGCTCATTTTTCGAATCACATCGAATGACTTGAAACGCTTGATAAAGCGTAAAAGCACACAATTATCAGGGTCTCGGCTCTTAAGGGGCAGGATAGTAGTGATGCCAGGCATCGTTTCATCCAGAAGACTGAGCAGTTGAACTTTGGCAACAGTAAGGGTTGATATCCTTTGGCTGTATTGCCTGGACAGAAAGCGAAGATCCTCATACTTTTGGTCCTGAGGGGTGTAAGGCACTAGAGAATACGATTTCTCAAGTGCATACTGAGCAATCCGCAAAGCATCTCTTTTGTCCGTCTTTGCTTTCCGAAGCGCGGTATCGCCATACTTCTTCATCTGATAGGGATTGATCAGACAGACTGGAAGATCTGCTTCCTGAAAGGCTTTCAGGAGTGGATAATGATAGTGGCTGGTAGGCTCCATAAGGATGGTTGGAGGTTCGGACGTCCTTTTGATGTAATCGACCAATGCATGCAGTTCACCAGCGACATGATGAACATCAAAAGGCTTAGCACGGATGGTGCCATCACCATTTAGGATGGCCACCGTGCTCTTGGATTTAGATACATCAATACCAACAGCAATCATAAGAAAGACTCTCCTTTCGTAAGTGATTTATGATTGGATCCAGCTCTTCAGGGTTCACTCATATTCTTTCGTTAAACGGGAGAAGCATTCTTTCCCAACTTGCTGAATCGAATGTAGAACGATGAAGGCGGGCTGACACATTTGTCGCCGGGCGTGGTGTCCCAATTCAAGATTACGTCAGGCCAATCACCTTCATCATAAAGAAAGAGCAGAGACTATGAAAGCCTCTACTCATATATTAAGAATTCAAATTTAACGGAGTGTTTATAATGAAAGTGGAATCAGATAGCTATATTTGTAAAGACTATGACGGAAATCTCTTTATCTCATTTGAACAATATGATGAAATGGTACTGTCTGCAAATCCATTGTTAACACATTGTCTTGCTGTTGTAAAAACAGGTGAGGATTACCTTTTAGGTTGGAATAAGTGGAGAAACAGATATGAGATATTCGGAGGTTGTATCGAAAAAGGAGAAACTGCAAGAGATTGTATTATCAGAGAATGCCATGAAGAATTAGGGCTTGATTCTTTTGATGTTGTATATTTGGGAGCAATGAAAATTTTAATGAAACCTGATTATTTCTCACCGAATGAACGAATAGAGTTTGGTGGTTTATATGGCATAAATTTATCAGACCTAAATATTGATGATATTTATGAAAAGATAAAAGATAAAGAAGAAATCACAAAACTTGCACTATATAGTCAAGTAAAAAATAAAGAGCCAATTGCGTTAATTGATGAAAAACTGTTAGAGTATTATGTGTAAATTCCAGTTTGTATGGATTTAAAAAGAACATAGGTATTAGGCAAGAGGCCCTGGAGTGATCACTCCGAGGCCTCTTCCTCTATGTTGACGCCTGCAACCGTCAACGTGCCTGCTTGGAGCAAAAACAGCCTCTTATCCTATTGCAATCTCCTGGATCCTGAGTATAATAGCCTTATCTGGAACGAACCGCTCTCGATAGATCCAATGAAAGGAATACCGCCATGAGATCCAAAAGCCAGCAGCTGATGAATGAAATCAGCGCATATGTTGATCAGTACTATAGCGAGAGGCACACTGCCCCTTCGGTGAATGAAATCGCCAAGGGTGTCGGGATTGCCAAGACAACCTCCTATCGCTACCTGGTTGCCATGAATGATCTCGGTATGCTGCGTTACGACGGTGCGTCTCGAACCATAACGACGCGGATGATCAGCAAGTTCTCGGAAAGCACTGTTCCGGCAACGGTCGTAGTGGCTATTCCCTGCGGAACGCCGGAAGAGGAAGAAGAGAACATTCAGGAGTACGTAAGCCTTCCCGTGTCCCTTTTCGGGAAAGGTGAATTCTACATTCTGAAAGCGTCCGGCGATTCCATGGAGGATGCGGGCATTGAGGATGGGGATATGGTCGTTATCAGAAAGCAGCCGGAAGCGCATGTTGGCGATATCGTTGTGGCGCTGGACGAAACGGGCTCCAATACGCTGAAGAAGTACGGCGGGATTGATCCGGATTCCCACTCCGTGATCCTGCTGTATCAGAATCAGAAAAAGTATCCGGACAAACGGATCCTGGTTAAGGAGCTCACGGTCCAGGGAATCGCCCAACACGTCATTAAGGCGCTCTAAGCTGCTGACGTTCAATCTGCCTGATATTCAGGCAACCCGAAGGGAGGGGTTGACCCATGAAGTCATACGACTTACGCGGTCCGATATGCGGCACAGTGAACTGTGCTACTATGGCAGGGTGATACATCTACTTGAATATTGCAAGGATTCCTTGAATATTGTCGATTTTTCTGCTATTATGCACTTATCCAAAAAGCTGCACATTTTATATATATTCTGTTTGAAGAACAGGAGGGCCACCATGGCTGTCTGCTATAACAAACTATGGAAATTATTGATCGATAAGAAGATGACCAAGACTCAACTTTGTAAGAAAGCAAGGGTCAGCACGAATGCTATCGCAAAAATGGGGCGCGATGAAGATGTTCGTGTAGAAGTCCTTGTAAAGATATGCGAGGCGCTCGGCTGTAATATAGAGGACATTATTGAGCTTGTTCCGAATCCAGAGGAACAGGAGGTTAACACTCATGACTGATAAGGAACTGAAAGTATTGAAGGATAATTGGAGTTATTTGAAAGATAATTATGACTCATTTCGTATAGGAGTTTAGCTTATGGCCATCACAGTGAACCTGCGCTATACCGGCAAAGAGGGTGCTGCCCGAAAATTCGTCGAAGAGATGACCACTAGCGGTACGGTTGCAGCCATCCGGTCCGAAGTCGGAAATCTGCGCTATGAGTATTACCAGCCGCTTGATGATCCGGAAACGATCCTTCTTATCGACAGCTGGACGGATCAGGCGGCTATCGATATTCACCACGCTTCTCCCATGATGGCCACCATCGCCGCGCTTCGGGAGAAATACGATCTGCACATGACCGTTGAGCGGTACGTAAGCATTGAAGAAAACGAAGCAGACGGGAGGTTTATCAGAAAATGAGCAGGAGTCTGATCATCTATTTCAGCAGGGCTGACGAGAATTACGCGGTTGGCTACATCGACAAGGGCAATACAGAGATCGTAGCCGAGTTCGTGCAGGAACTGACCGGCGCGGATATGTTCAAGGTAGAGCCTGCCGTTCCCTATGCAAAAGATTACAACACATGCATCCAGGAAGCAAAGCAGCGTATTGGTAACGCTCCAATTAAGGAGAGGCTTACGGACATTTCGGTATACGATACCGTTTTCGTCATGAGTCCGATCTACTGGGGAACCTACGCGCCTGAGATGGAGACTGCACTGACAGGGCTGGACTTTTCAGGAAAAGCGGTGAGGGTCATCAGCACCCATGAGGGCTCTGGTCTGGCGAGCATGGTTTCTGATGTGAAAAGACTGTGCGTCGGAGCTGATGTCCAGAAGAACGGTCTTGCCATCAAGGGTTCCCAGGCAAAGAAGTCAAAGCAAAAAGTAGCCGATTGGCTGTAAAGAGAATAGAAAGTGAGGATCCCTGCATTTATGCCGTCATCCATCGCCCTGGGATGCAATGGGTATGAAGCACATATGCAGCAAATCCTCACTCCATGCGGGGTTTGAGTTGTTACTGGGGATCACGATTTTTGCTTACAGAAACTGCCAGAATCAAGCAAAACCGAGCGGAAAACGCAAAACCATCTCAGTTTTCTCGGGTGTTTTCGGAAGTGTCTGGCAGTCTCCGAAGAGATAACGCCACGCAAATTCAAAAGGGAGATACTTATGGAACTCTGGGATGCCTACGATGAAAAACTGAACAGGCTTGATGGAATGACATTAGTTCGCGGGAAAGAGGTCCCTGACGGAGTTTTCCATCTTGTATGTGAGATTATTGTAAGACATTCTGATGGCACTTATTTGCTTATGCAAAGAGATCCCCGAAAGCATTTAGGTGGAATGTGGGAAGCTACTGCAGGCGGGTCTGCTCTTCAGGGAGAAGATCCGATAATCTGTGCGTTAAGGGAGCTTTCTGAAGAGACAGGGATCAAGGCTGATAAACTCACAGAGGTCGGGCGTGTTCTGCATCATCTGCATAGGTCGATATATGTGGATTATCTGTGTGAGACAGATGTTGACAAGGACAGCATTGTGCTGCAGGTTGGCGAGACATCGGGATATAAATGGGTTACGGCAGAGGAATTACGCTCAATGACACGTAAAGAGCTGGCTACACAGAGGATATTGAATTTCATAGAAGAATTGAAATGAAGGGCATGGAAATGGACAGATATGAAATAACCAAAGACGATCATCAGTTAATTCAAAAAGGGCTGGAAGTTCTGGAAAAGAATTTTGATGACGGTATATATAATCACACCGTTGGATGTGCAATTCGCTGCACAAACGGGAATGTATATACCGGAGTCAACTGTGACGGTATACACGGGTCTTGTGCCGAGTATGTGACAATTGGTATGGCTATTTCTGCAGGTGAGAGGGAATTTGATACAATTGTTGCCGTACATGATAAGCACTTGAATTGTGTCATACCGCCTTGTGGAAATTGCCGCCAGATGCTTTACGAGTATTGCCCGGATATTATGGTAATCGTAAATGATGAGACCGGAAAACTGATAAAAGTTAAAGCACGTGACCTGCTGCCTTTTGCATGGCAGTCAGTTGTCGTAGAATAGGCATAGCGCTTTCTAGGAGATTGAAAAATGCTTGTATTAAAGAAATATAACACAGATATCGAAAAAGAATGGGCCTTTGTGCGTGATATGCCGGAGGATGAAAACGGACTGACAAATTCCCTGCACGGTGTTTCCAAAGAGGATTTTGAGAAAAAGGCTGTTCCCGAGATGATAAACCAGGAAAAAGGCGTGGACATGCCGGATTGGATGGTGCCGCAAACGATCCTATATTTATGGGAAAATGACAAGATCGTCGGTCAGTTCAGGATCCGCCATTATCTGACGGAAGCACTAAGGAACGGAGCCGGACACATAGGGTATTTTATCAAGAAGGAATACCGCGGCAAGGGTTATGCAACGGAAGGACTTCGGCTCACGCTTGATGTAGCAAGAGATATAGTCCCGGAGACTGAGTTTTATCTGCGTGTGAACAAAGATAATCCCGCGTCACTTCGTGTTATGCAGAAAAACGGAGGAAAGATCGTGGGCGAAGATGAGGGGCACTTTTTCGTCAGGATAGCAAATCTCGGGAAAATCGCAGGATCCATTTGGAAGAAGTAGATCCCGGCAATTGGCGTGAAGAAGATGAAGATGAAATAGTAATGGTAAAAGAACTTATGTAATAGCTTGCGATTAGCAGATTCTCTTTTGCAACGATCGGTGTGGGTATTCGGAGAGCAACAGCCCCATGATCATGACAAAACTTAATCGGAAAGGGTATTATACCAAAAGGTTATGAAGATCAAGTGCGAATATTGCGGTTCCATGATCGAGGATTCACTGGAAAAGTGTCCCAATTGCGGAGCAACAAATTTAAATGTAAAAAGAACGGTAGAGCATACACCCAAGACCATCGAAGAACTTAAGGAATGGTACGAAGCTCGCAAACTTCCGCCCTATGAGATTACCAGGTTCTTTATCGGCACAGACTGCCGGGAACCCAAAGCGTTCGGTATATTCCGGGACGGAAGTGAGCTTGTGGTCTATAAGAATAAAACTGACGGTTCACGCGCGGTCCGTTACAGGGGTACCGATGAGGCCTACGCGGTCAATGAGATCTATCTCAAACTTAAGTCCGAGATCCTTAACCAGAAAGCAAATAATGTCAAAAACTCCGGCAGAGGTACAGGGACTCCCCGTGCAAAATCTCCGAGTGAACTGGTGGATCGTACTGAAAGCAAGTTTAAGACGGTCCTGGGCATTTTCGCGGGTTTCCTGTGTGTGGGGATGGTCGGACTTCTCAAATACAGGATCATATTCGCGATCCTTCTTTTTGCTGCGCTTGTTTTAGCAGTCTGCCTTATTACCCGCCTTCTTGTTAAGCTGCATATAAAAAAGAACGGCGGCGATGCTGCCGGCTTCGTAAGCGCTCATCCGAATCTTTCCAAGTGGCTGTATTTTCACTGGACAGATTGCATAGGCCTTAACAGGACCACATTCATACTGGTTTTCCTGACCATGTTCATTGCGGGTCAATATTTTGCGGTATACAACAAGCCGCACTATTACAGGCCTGAAAGCGGAGATGCCGTCTATGTAAACTACCGGGATGACTGGTACATATACAATGACGAATATGATGATTACTACTCGGTAGACTATGAGGCGCTTCCTGTCGAGATCCGGAACTATCCTGCGGATTACGAGTTTGACTGGAACGGCGCTGAGTGGAACGGATCAATGACCGAATTCAAGGATTCCGCGACTTATGAAGACAATTACCGAAACAGTGACAGCTCGGACTGGGGAGATTCGGACTGGGGAGATTCGGACAATGATTATGACTGGGACAGCGGGAGCGACAGCTGGGACAGTGGCGGAGGCGACTGGGACAGCGACTGGTGATATGATCACCTGCTGCATAGACTTTTGCATCATAACAAGGAGCTTACCTGGATCGGATTATGAAGATCAATAGAAATGCATTGAAATATATTGCGATTATCGCGATGGTTATCGATCATATAGCCTGGTCGTTTGTTCCAACCTACTCGGTATTGGGACAGATTCTCCATTTCATCGGGCGGCTTACCGGTCCGATCATGGCATATATGCTTTACGAAGGATATGTTCATACCCGCGACATAAAGAAATATGCTCTGAGGCTCGGAATCTTTGCACTGGTGTCGTGGGTTGCGTACAGTCTTTACGAAACACACAGATGGCCGACCATGCAGTTTGGCGTTATCTATACTTTGTTTCTCGCGCTGCTGACCATCTGGATGTGGGATAAGGCAAACATCCAAAAAGGCTTTAAGATTGCATTGGTCGTGCTGGCATGCGGTCTGTCGTTTTTAGGCGATTGGCCTATATTTGATGTTTTGTGGCCGTTATTGCTGTTTATCAATAGAGACGATCCCCGTAAGAAATGGAGAAGCTTTATAATAATTACTGCCGTCGAGGTGCTGGGCGCACAGTTTATGTCAATAACATCCGATCGGCCTTTCAGGCAGGTTTTTCAGTTCGGCGCATTCCTTGTGCCGCCGATCCTCATGTATATGTATAACGGTGAGCCGGGAAGCCGCAAGGCATTTCACAAATGGTTTTTCTATATTTTTTATCCGCTGCATCTGATCGTTCTGATGCTGTTGGAGGTATATGTATTCTAAGGACTGTTGGGAGATTTGAGATGGAATTTACAGAGATCAGCACTAATGACTATCCGTTGTTTCATGACCTGCTGAATGATTATTACCGTGAGGGAGAGGACGAAGGGACCGAGCAGGAAGTGATCGATTCCTTCATAAAGCTGTTGTTTGACAAAGTGACCGGCCGGGAGATAGACGGTTGCATCGTTAAAGAAAACGGAGAAGCTTTGGGATTTGCCCTTTGGGCGGTAGACAGGGAAGGTTTTGATTTCAGTGAGATACCCGGCTACGGAACTGTTTTGGAGATAGGAATAGTTAAACAGTACCGTAATCGCAGATATGGCGTAAGGTTGATGTCTCATATTGAGGATAAACTGCTTGAAAAAGGGATCACGGATTGTTATGTATCTGCATACGGTCCGGCTCAGGAGTTCTGGAGCCGATGCGGCTTTGAAGACAGCGGCAGGACTGCCGGTAACGGACTGCCTATCATGATAAAGTCGATAAAGAAATAGGAAAACTCTCGCTGCATTGTTCGGCAGGGTTCAGCCCGTGATATGCTTACCCTTTGGGGATATAAACGCTTCGATGAGGCATCCCCTACCGCAAATCAGACCGGGTAAGGAAACAGAGGGGATACGTTATGAAAATGGGAAGCAGTAATGATAAAGAGGCAGTAAAGGCGCAGTATGCATCATCCAAAGGACTTGATACCAGGATCAACTTCCACAATAAGTATTCAACGAACAAGATGGGATTTAGCCATTGGCTCACATCAAATTATGAGATAAAAGAGGGAATGAAAGTGCTTGAACTCGGCACAGGCACAGGAGATATGTGGAAAGGAAAGGACGACCTCATCTCAAAGTGTGATAAGCTTGTACTTTCGGACTTTTCCGAAGGCATGCTTGATACTGCAAAGAAAAATGTCGGAGAGCGCACAAATATAGAATACAGGCAGATCGATGTTCAGAATATACCTTTTGAAGACAGATCTTTTGACGTAGTAATAGCAAACATGATGCTCTATCACGTACCTGATATTGACAAAGCAGTCAGTGAGATCGGAAGAGTTCTCAAGTCCGATGGGGTGTTTTACAGTGCTACATACGGTGAGCACAATTTCAATGACATTATAGCTGAATGGTTTGGGCTGGCCGGTGAGAACTATGCTCCAAACCATCTCTTTACTCTCCAGAATGGCAGCGATATTCTGGGAAAAGAGTTCGCGGATATAGAGGTACGTCGTTACGAGGATTCTCTCCATGTAACCGATTTGGAAGATCTGGCCGATTATCTTCAGAGTCTTAAGGCCCTTCACAGTATCGGGACTATGAAAAGAGATGATATCATAAAGCTGCTTTTGCCCCATGCAGAAGGAGGCGCGATCGATCTGCAAAAGGAATACGGAACCTTTATAGCACGGCTGCAGTTATGAAGAACCCACAGAGGATGTGAAACGGAGAAGGATATGGAAATAAAAACAAAACGGCTGACACTCAGACCGGTACGGATCGGCGATGAAGAAGAAATACATGAATATGCGGGGGATAAGGACCTTACGATGATGTTCTGGCTGCCCAACGAAACCTTCGAAGAAACCTGCGATTTCGTCAAAAGAAACGCAGCGGACTGGGAATCACCGAACCAGACAGACTTCGAGTTTGTGATCGTATATAACGGCAAGATCATCGGCGGGTGCGATGCTGACTTAAGCCACAGCGAAGACAGATCCTACGCGACACTCGGATGGATCATCAACAAACAATACAGAAATATGGGTTTTGCGTCCGAAGCGGGCAGCGCACTTCTTGATTTTGCCTTTGAAAACCTTAATGTGGAGAAGGTTTATGCGCAGTGCGACACCCTGAATACTGCCTCATACAATGTCATGAAGAAGATCGGTATGACCTGTGTGAATGATACAGGAACACGTACATATCCAAAGACCGGGAAGACTTCCGGTGAGTATACATGCATGATCACGAAAGAGGAATGGCGGGACATGAACAAAAGATAACTATGATTAAAAAGGTTGTTCTAAAGAAATATAACACAGTCACAGACAAAGAGAAGCCTATGAAATACATGCACTTCAATTCTTCATGCTCATATACCGCGCTGGCGATGCTGCTGGAAGAAAAAGGAATAAACACGGAAGATACTGAGATCGCGCTGGAGATCGGGCTTCCGTGGATATTTGACAGGCGGGACGACCGCTTTTTGGCCGGACCGAACCTGCAGGGAGCGGAATGGTTTGATATATACCTTAATCCGCGCGGCCTGAGGATGCTTGAAGAGAGCATCGACGCGGAAAGTGTTCCCGATTATCTGGTTGAGCACGGGCACTGTATGCTGGGCATCAGACTGCCGGGGAACAACGGTAAGCATGCGGTTGTTTTTCACGGTTACGACGGTTCTTACCGGTTTTATAATCCTGTACATGAAGGCAGCGGGGGATCGGCTGAACTGGTACTTGGCAAAGAGGAGCTGATGCAGGCACTTGACCGGGAAACCGTGGTCGGCAGCCTGATCCGGTGCGCCAAAAACCGGCATGACATGCGGCCGGTATTTGAAAGATCGGTATCGGTGCTGCGGCAGAACCTTAAGGAGATCGAAGGCTTCAGCGGGACCGTTCATGAGCCCGATGAATACAGGGATGCCATGGATCGGTTATTCAGGCCGCTCCTGCTGGACGGGATCAGTATGCTAAAGCTCGCAGGAGAAAAGGATCTTGCAGGAAGACTTGAGAATGTACAAAGAGAGTTACTGCAGTTTCTTAAAGGTGACCGGTCGGCTGCTTTGGCGGACAATATTTCATTAGATTCACTCAGAGACTGTGCGGGAGAGTATATCGGGCTTATAGAGCGCCACATCAAAGGGGATACGGGAGACAAACAGTGAAAGTAGAAGTTAACGCAGTTGATTCATACGATCAGGAAAGCGCGGTCATTAATACGGTCAAGGTCACCGAGGACATCCAGAGCGCCATCGATATCCTCGACAACAACTGCCGCGTGATACCCGTGGTCAGCGAGGGAAAGAATGTGATCCTCCGTACGGACAAGATCTATTACATCGAATCCGTGGACAAACGGACCTATATCTATACCAAAGAGGGCTGCTACGAGGCCAAATACCGCCTGTATGAGCTGGAGGAACTGCTGAACAATTACTTTTTGCGGACTTCCAAGGCGATGATCATAAACATCCGCAAGATCCGCATGGTAAAGGCGGAGATGAACGGCCGGCTCACGGCGGAGCTCTTAAACGGGGAAAATGTGATCATAGCGAGAAGCTATGTAAAGGATCTTAAAGAAAGGCTGGGTATCTGATATGACGAAGTTAAAGATATTGTTTAACCAGACACTCATGATCTCGACCGCCGTACTGTTCGGCGTCGGGGTGCAGACTTTTTTGCGGTTCGTCCTGTGGGGACAGGCTGATTTTACCTGGCCGTGGTACACGCCTCTCTCTATCGTGCTGACCGGTTTTTTATGCGCGCTTCCGACCACTCTGATCCTTGATACGGAGGGCGTCTCCGGGAAAAAGGCGCTGCTTCGGAATCTGATCCATTTCATCCTGGTCGGGGGCGTGGTATCGCTGTGCGGATACCTGTTCGGATGGTACGAAAGCCCGGCGGACTACATTCCGATACTTATCATGTATATCCTGATTTATTTCTTTGTATGGTTCTCGACACTGTGGCTTTTGAAGGCGGATGAGAAAAAGATAAACGAAGCTATAGAGCAGCTGAGAGACGAGGACTAAAAGAGCCGAAAATAAGGACTTTATGGCAAAAAAGCCAATAAAGATGCAACTTGGTAACGTGTAAATGCATGTTGGTCGGGTTGCTCTTTTTTTATGCGAAAATGCGTGCTAAAGTCCCTTTTGTAAGGCACACAGACAGAAAAGAGAGGAAAGAAAACATGAATGCGGTAAGCGTAAAGAATCTTACGAAGAAGTATAAAGAGCATACGGCGGTCGACGGTATATCCTTCGACGTAAAGGAAGGAGAGTTCTTCGCGTTTCTCGGTGAGAACGGCGCGGGCAAATCCACCACGATAAATATCCTCTGTACGATACTTGAAAAGAGCGAAGGCGACGTAGAGATATTCGGACACCGGCTGGGTGCGGAGGATGACGCGATCAGGGATAAGATCGGCATAGTTTTCCAGAATTCGGTGCTCGATCCCAAGCTTTCCGTCAAGGAAAACCTGCTGTCGAGGGCTTCGTATTACGGGCTTTCAAAGGCAGAGGTCAAAAAGAGGCTGGAGCCTTTTATGGACCGCTTTGAGTTAAAGGAGATATGGAACCGGGCCTACGAAAAGCTTTCGGGAGGCCAGAGGAGGCGGGTGGATATCATCAGGGCGCTGCTGAACGACCCGAAGATCCTTTTCCTCGATGAGCCTACCACGGGACTCGACCCGATGTCGCGCAAGATCGTCTGGGATTATATCGAGTATCTCAGGAAGGAAAAACAGATGACGCTTTTCCTTACGACCCACTACATGGAGGAAGTAAGGGACGCGGACAGGGTCGTTGTCATCGACAAGGGAAGGATCATCGCCGAGGACTCACCGCTGGGCCTTAAGAACCGTTTCACATCATCGAAGCTTATATGGTACACGGACAGGGGAGCGAATAAGGAAAAGCTGCTCGAAGGCATGGAATTCGGTTACGACGGGGACCATTACACCGTAAAGCTCTCTCTTGAGGGTGAGACGGGGCTGACAGAGTATTTATACGAAAACAAAGACATTATAACCGATTACGAAGTGATCAAAGGGACCATGGACGATGTGTTCCTGACACTTACAGGAAGGAAGATGGGTGAATGATATGAGGAGCTTTAAAGGACTTACAAAAAGAAACCTGCTGGTATTTTTCAAGGACAGACAGGCGGTCATGTTTTCGCTGCTGACATCGATAATAGTACTGGCGCTGTATCTGCTGTTTTTAAAGGGAACCTTTGTGGACGCGATGAACGATGTGACGGGCGCGTATCCGGGGCTTTCGGATATGGTCACGACAGACGATATCAACATGTTCGCGAACCTCATCCTGCTGACCGGCATCATCGGCTCCGCGATGATCACGGTGCCCTATAACTGCCTGACCACGGTCGTAAACGACAGGGAGAAAAAGATCGATTACGATATCCTCTCGACGCCCATAAAGAGATGGCAGATCATCCTTTCGTACTTTTCGGCTGCGGCACTTTCCTCGATGATCCTGACAGGCATCATCCTGACTGCGGGGCTCGTATTGATCAATCTTCAGGGCGATCTGCACCTGGGGGCGTCTGATATCGCAAAAGCCTACGGAACGGTTGCGTTAGGCTCCGTATCCGCTACCGCATTTTTCATGATACCCGTGCTGTTCTTTAAGTCAACGAGCGCGAGCGGCGCATTCTTCGGCATCCTTTCGGCGGCTTCGGGTTTCGTGATCGGAGCGTATATCCCGATCTCGCAGTTTTCGGGCTCGGTGCAGACTGTCTGCAACCTGTTCCCCGCCAGCCACATCACCATCATGATGAGAAATATATTTATGAACGGGATACTGGGGCATATGAATGATAAGCTCGCAGGTGTAGACGGCGGAATGTTCGTAAAGACCATAAAGGAGCTCTTCTCGTTTAAGGCCCGTTTCTTCGATAACGACCTCGGCATGCTGCCAATGCTCGTATATGTGCTGGCAGCGCTGGCTGTCTGCATGGCCGTACAGACCGTTATATTTGCAAAGACATACAAGAAATGACCTCCTGCCCATGCCTCCGCAGACGCGGAGGCTTTTTTTAGTAAAAGGTACTATATCCTTTTGGACGCACATGTGGTAGTGTCATATTATGGGAACTGTTTACGGACACATCCGCACAAAGGAGATGGCTTATGAAAAGGAATATACGTACTGTCCTGCTCGGACAGCTGCTGATCGTTGTACTGGTCTTTGTCTTCCTGATCGCCATGGCGAGCGCCGGAGCATCGGCCGCATTATGGTTTATCGATCTGCCGTCATTGATCACGCTTCTGCTGATACTGATCCCGGGTCTTATCATGATGGGAGAATGGAAGGACTTTATCAAAGCATTTTCCGTAGGTATCAGAAAATACAGTCTGCTGGAACTCAAAAACATAATCGGAGCCGTCGCGGCGGCGCAAAAACTGACCGTATTCGGAGCGCTGTTCGCCGTTATAATATCCGGTGTACTGATCCTGGGGCAGATCGACGACCTCGACAGTCTGGGCCGTAATTTCGCTGTCTGCTTTCTGGTCGGCTTATATGCAGTCATCATAGAGTTTTTCCTCCTGCCGCTGAGATTAAATGCCGAACGTGAAATGAATGCGGAGATGGACTTCGAAGATGAATGATCCCGGGATTTCCAAAGAAAAATACCTTCAGATCGCCGGGCGATTCGGTTTGACCGGGAGGCAGCTGGAGCTGGGATATCTGAAAGTATCGGGTTTTTCAAATCGAAGGATAGCCTATATGCTTGGTATCTCGGAACAGACGGTCAAGAATCATTTCACCGCTATTTATGAAAAGGCATGGGTTCCCGGCAGAGCGGAGTTTCGGGCGTTGTTCTCCGATGACGGCGGGGACGGCGGGCTGTCCGGACAAAATAGGAGCAGTGAATGAAAAGAAACGAAAAAAGAGCGGTCATAGCGATCGTCTGTGTTATCATCGCTTTGATCGCGGCCTCGTTCGGCGTAAAAATGCTGCGCAGATTCGATTATACGGATCATCTGGACGAGACGGTCATTACCGTTGACAAAAACAATATTACGCTCAGGGAATTCGGTTATTATATTTTCCGGGTGGAGGCATTTATCCAGAAACAGGCGCTTATATACGATCCCGAGGACCCCGTGCACTGGTGGCATATCCATTTCGATGCGGGTGAGGATTCGCAGTTTGTCAGCGATTATGCCAAGAACTTCGCGATCAGTCTGTGTATCGCGGAAGAGATATACTGCCGGGAAGCTTTGAGCCGCGGGATGACCCTTGATGAAAGCGAAGAAGACCTGATGATCGATGATGCCATGGAGATGCTCGATAACATGGACGCCGAGCAGATGGCAGCAACCGGGCTGGACAAAGATATGGTCTTAGAACTCAGCCGGAAACATGCGCTTGCATCGAAGTATGCGGCGTGGCTTGCGGAAAACGCGGATCTGGCCGCCTACCTGGGAGAGCCCGTCAAGCTCGTGGACTGGGACGGAGCGTACTTCCGGGAAGTGATCCTGCCCGCGCACTCGGTCGTGACAAACGACCGCCTTCTGGATAAGATCACACTCGGAACGATAACCGTGAATTGAGACCGGATTTGCAGCAATCCGTTTAGACGCATATAATAAGCAAAGATAAAAGGGTTCGGGGAGGCCGATATGAGATACTTTCTGGAAAACGACAGGTTAAAGGTGGAGATAGACTCTCTGGGAGCCGAGGTAAAATCCATCATCAACAAGAAAAATATGCAGGAGTACATGTGGTACGGAAATCCCAAATACTGGAACCGTACCTCTCCGGTGCTTTTTCCTTTTGTGGGCAGCCTTAAGGGAAAAAAGTACACATGGAAGGGAAAGGAATACACCGTGCCCCAGCACGGATTCGCGAGGGACATGGAGTTTGAGCGGATAAGTGTTTCAGGGGATGAGATATGGTTCCGCGTGAGCTCGGATGAGGCAACTCTCGCGATCTATCCGTTCCCGTTCGTACTGGAGATAGGCTACAGGCTGCGGCAGGGCTGCGGCACCGAAGACGTGGTCGTTATGTGGCGCGTCAAAAACCCCGCGGATGATACCATGTATTTCTCGATAGGCGCGCATCCCGGGTTCTTATGCCCGGTCCATGGCTTTGACAGCTCAAAGGCAGGCTGCAAGGACGGCTATAAGCTCTGGTTTGAGGGGGCTGATGTGATCCGTCATCACGGTAATGACATGGAGACGGGACTCTCGATAGACGAAGACATAGAGCTGCCGCTCGATCACGGATACGCGACGATCACGACAAAGTTTTTTGATCGCTGCACCTATATGGTCGAGGGCAGGCAGACCAATTGCGTCGGCATCGCGGACGAAGAAGGAAAGCATATCGTGGATGTATGCTTTGACGCGCCGATGTTCGCGATCTGGTCTCCGGAAAAACAGAACGCGCCTTTCATCTGCATCGAGCCCTGGTACGGCAGATGTGACGCGGTCGATTTTGAGGGCGACTTAAGCCAAAGGGTATATACCAATGTGCTGGAGGCGGGCGAGTGCTTCGAAGCGGAATACGCGATGAAATTCTATTGAAGACGAGGGGACGGAAGAACCGTCCCCTTGTATTCTTATGCCACAAACAGATCTCTGTACCAGATCAGCGACTTAATATATGCGTCGTAGATCTTGTCGTCGTCGATATTTTTGAGCAGGAGCTGTCTGGAAACCTCCTGGAACGAAGCGTTCTCATACGCGGCCATGAAATCGAGCACCTCTGCGAGGCCGCCCTCGTGTTTGAGCAGGGCGTTCTGTATGTCGCGCCCGACATTGACTAAAGCAAGCGCCTCTTCCATGGGTTTTTCGAGAATTATGTCAAGCACCGAGAACAGTCCGGTAAGGAACAGCTCGTTCGCGAGACCGGCCTGATCGAATACGGGAGCCAGGTTCTCGGCAAACTTCGCGCGAAGCAGCGAAAGCCTGGTGATCTCATTGGGCTTGTCGGTGCAGAGCTCCTTGGTGACAGCCGTATTGATCCATTTTTTGAGCTCCTTCTGACCGAGCATCGCGGCTGCATGACGTACCGAGGTGATCTCGGAATTACGCGACATCCTGTTGACCAGCTTAAGCATCGAGATAACGAGCGCGGTATCGCGCGATATCGTGTCCGCGGCTTTGGTAAGATCGAAATCGGGAGCGTTCACAACATTAAGAAGCTCGACATAGGTGGCTTTGAGCGGCGCGAGCTCCTTGCCTCCCTCGGAAATGGGCATACGGAAGAACTCGCCCTCATACATCGAATACGCGTCCCTGTCGGCGAGAGCATCATACTCCTCACGGGTGTTGACATTGACCGCGATGAGCTTGAGATCGGGATAATTCTTGGAAAAATACGATCTCGCGACAGCTATGTTGATGCGCTTATGATTCAAAAGGATGTAATCCGTCAGGTCGAGGATCGGTCTGTATTCGTCGAACTGGGCATAGGCGAGGCCCTTGATCGCGAACGAAAAACCGCACTGCCTGAGGGCCGCGATCCTCTTTACATACTGGTCGGTGGGCTTTATCCTGCTGTTTCCGAGCAGTACCACCTTCGAATGATCTACGCGGCAGTCATGCTCGAGGTCGGTGAATACCGAGACCTCGTTGACTTCGATAAAGACGCTGCGATCCTCAGAAACTGAGCCGAGACCCATGTTGTTGATGATCTCGAGCCCGAGCACCCTGGTTGCCAGATCGAGGCTGCCTGTTCCAAGAAGACTGGGCTGCGCGAGCAGGTTTTCTCTCTGGGTAAATATCGAATATGCGAGCACGTTCATTTTCTTGTCAAATAACGGGATCAGTGTAGCGAGCATACATTACCTCCCTTTCGCTTTTGTGGCAAAGCCTTTTATATATTATATCACAACCGTGATGAAAAGAAAACGGAAATCCGTATTCCAAAGAAAGACAAATGAATACTGATAACTTGATTGTTTCGTGATTTGAGTTTATATTTATACATGAATGATTCATACAAAAAACGGAGCTTTTCATGAAACTGATCTTCAGATCCATGGGGAAGTATAAGGCGTCGGTTTTTCTGGCGATCTTCATCAAGCTGCTCGGGACCATGACCGAGCTGTCTCTCCCCTATATCCTTGAATATATGATCGATCACGTAGTTCCCGCAGGCAGCATGAGAAATGTTATCCTGTGGGGGCTTTTGATGTTTGTGGCCGCATTTTTCTGCAGGCAGTTCAATGTCATGGCCAACCGCCGTGCGATCGGCAATGCTCACAGGGTCAGCTTCGATGTAAGGCAGGCCCTGTTTAAGAAAACTGCAAATCTTTCGGGCGACAGGTTTGATTCTTTCGGGCTTCCGAGCCTGATCAGCCGCATGACCAGCGACAGCTACAACGTGCAGTCCGCGGTCGCGCAGCTCCAGAGCCTGTGCGTGAGGGCTCCCATGATGCTGTTCGGCGGCGTTGTGATGACGCTCATGATGGACAGGGCCCTCGCGATGATCCTGATCGTGATGCTGCCGCTGCTCATCAGCATCGTACTGTTTGTTTCTTCAAAGGGTATCCCGCTCTATACGGGCGTCCAGAAAAAGCTCGACGCGGTGGTGCGCATCATGCGTGAGAATATAACAGGTATCCGCGTGGTAAAGGCCCTAAGCAAGGGAGAGCACGAGAAAAAACGCTTTGCCTCCGCCAATGAGGAGATGGCAAAGACCGATATCCGCGCCGGCACGATCATGGCGATCCCCGGGCCCTTCATGCAGTTCTGCCTCAATATCGGCCTCACTCTGGTCGTTATCTTCGGAGCCTCGCGCGTTAATAACGGGCAGATGCAGCCCGGCGTTATCCTCGCGTTCCTCACGTATTTCAACATGATCAGCATGGGCGTTATGGGCATCAACCGCATATTCATGAGCATGAGCAAGGCCAGCGCCAGCGCGAACAGGATAGATGAGGTCTTAAAGACCGACGACGGCTGGGATATATGCGAGGGAGCAAAGACCGGCAGTGAGCATATTCGCTTTGACAATGTCAGCTTTTCTTACGGCGCCGAGAGCAAGACCGACGCTGATTTCGCCGGCGGAAAACGCGAAAAGGCGCTCGAGGGCATCAGCTTTACGCTGAAGAGGGGCGAGAGCCTCGGTATCATCGGTCCCACGGGCTGCGGAAAGACTACGGTCATCAATCTCCTGATGCGTTTCTACGATCCCGAGCAGGGCACGATAACGATAGACGGCCGCGATGTACGGAGCTACGAAAAGGACGAGCTCAGGCTTAAGTTCGGCGTAGTCTTCCAGAACGACATGGTATTTAACGATACGGTCGGGAACAATATAGATTTCGGCAGAGGCCTGCCCCGTGAGGCTATAGAACGGGCTGCGGAGGATGCCGAAGCGATGGAATACATAGAAGCCCTCGACGGCGGCATGGATTATATGGCGGCCATAAAGGGCGCGAATCTTTCGGGGGGACAGAAACAGCGCCTGCTCGTGGCGAGAGCCCTTGCGGCCGATCCCGAGATACTCGTGCTGGACGATTCCTCGAGCGCGCTCGACTATCGCACTGATGCGAAGATGCGCCGCGCGATCAGGAAGCATCACGCCGACAGCACGCTGATCATGATAGCGCAGAGAGTTACGAGCATCATGGGCATGGACCACATTATGGTAATGGACAACGGAACATGCATCGGATACGGAACCCACGATGAACTGATGAACAGCTGTCCCGCATACAAAGAGATCTTTGAGATGCAGACTGCATAAGGAGTATGGATAATGCCGGGACCCGGAGACAGAGGAAAAGCAAAAGAAAAACCGAAGAATGCGGGAATGGCCCTGAAACGTCTTCTGAAATACCTGATGAAGTACGGATGGGTCGTTCTTGCCATGCTCGCATGCGCCTTCGCGAGCAATATAGGAAACCTCCTCGGCCCCAAATTTGCGGGAATGGCCATTGACGAGGCGAGCAAGGGAGCCGGCGCGGTCGATATGAACATGGTCATCCGCTACGGTATATCCATGCTGATAGCCTATGTCAGCGGCAATATCCTGAGCTTTATAGTCAATATCGGCATGATGCGCGTCGGCAGGAAAGTGGCCCGCAACATGAGGCGCGACGTGTTCAACAAACTCATGGAGATGCCGGTCGGGTATTTTGACAGGCACATGGCGGGTGACATAATCAGCCGCGTATCTTACGACATAGATGTGGTCTGCACGAGCCTTTCGTCGGACGTTGTGCATATACTTACGAGCGTTGTGACCGTGGTCGGCAGTTTCGTGATGATGTGCATCATCTCGCCGCCTCTGGTACTGTGCATGGCGTTTACGATCCCGGTATCGATACTTTTTACCAGATACATGGGCAAGAGGACCAGGCCGCTCTACAGGAAAAGGAGCCAGGCTTACGGCGAGATGAACGGTTTTGCCGAGGAGATGTTCGCCGGACAGAAGACCATACTGGCTTACGCGCACGAGGACTATGTCTGCGACCGTTTTGAGGAGATCAACAGGAATGCGGCCGAGGCTTACCGTGACGCCGACAGTCTGGGCATGACGATGGGCCCCACGATAGGCATGATCAGCAATATTGGCCTGGCGGCCATAGGTCTCGGGGGAGCCGCGCTCTATATGAACGGGATCGTGGGCATCGGCGAGATCTCGAGCTTCATCCTCTACAGCCGTAAATTCTCTGGCCCGATCAATGAGATATCGAACATCATCAACGAGATATTCAGTGCGTTAGCGGCGGCCGAGAGAGTATTCCAGCTCCTCGACGAGACCGAAGAGGCAAAGGACGTTGCGGACGCAGAGGTTTTAGCCGGAGCGAGGGGCAGCGTGGAGGCGCGGGACGTTGATTTCGGATATATCGAGAACAAGATCGTCCTGAAGGACTTTTTCATGAAGGCGGAGCCCGGTCAGACCATAGCGATCGTAGGTCACACGGGCGCCGGAAAGACAACGGTCATCAACCTGCTCATGCGGTTTTACGATGTCAATGACGGAGCTATATTCGTAGACGGGAAAGAGGTCAGGGCCTATACGCTGCAGAGCCTCAGAAAGAATTATTCCATGGTGCTGCAGGATACCTGGGTATTTAACGGAACCATCTTTGAGAATATCGCTTACGGCAAGGAAAACGCAACGATGGAAGAGGTCGTGGCTGCGGCAAAGGCGGCTTACATACACAACTACATCATGCGCCTGCCCAGCGGCTACAATACGGTGATCAGCGAGGACGGCGGCAACATAAGCAAGGGACAGAAGCAGCTGATCACGATAGCGCGCGCGATGCTGTACGACACCAGCATGCTGATCCTCGACGAGGCGACGAGCAACGTGGATACCGCCACCGAGAGAAAAGTACAGAAGGCCATGCGCAGCCTGATGGCGGGAAAGACCAGCTTTATCATCGCGCACAGGCTCTCGACGATCAGGAACGCGGACAATATCCTGGTAGTAGACAAAGGCAATGTCGTGGAACAGGGAGATCATGACAGCCTGATGAGCAGAAAGGGAGCGTATTACGCGCTGTACAGGAGTCAGTTTGACTGAACGCGCATAGGGGGAGGCCGTTACGGGTCTGCAGAGGGAGTTATGACATGAGCTATATCGAAGTAAACGGACTTAAAAAGACCTTTACTGTCAAAAAAAAGCGGGAAAAGGGCAAACTTTTCAGGGAAAAACAGATCGTTGAGGCACTTAAGGGCATATCTTTTTCGGTGGAAAAAGGTGAGCTGGTCGGATATATCGGACCGAACGGCGCCGGAAAATCAACGACGGTAAAGATCCTTTCGGGCATACTCACACCCGACGGCGGAGAGGCGAGTGTCGGCGGCAGGGTGCCGTGGCAGGAGCGCCGCGAATATGTCAGGCACATAGGCGTCGTATTCGGGCAGAGGAGCCAGCTCTGGTGGGATGTGCCGATCATAGACAGCTTTTCGCTGTTAAAGGATATATACAGGCTCTCCGAGGCCGATTACTCATCGCGCCTTAAGGAACTGAGTGAAGCCCTGCAGCTTGAAGAACTGATGCGCACGCCGTTAAGACTCTTGAGCCTCGGACAGCGCATGCGGGCGGAGCTGTGCGGTTCGCTGCTGCACAGGCCCGAGCTGCTCTTCCTCGACGAGCCCACGATAGGCCTCGACGCGGTCAGCAAGCTGGCCCTGCGCGATTTCCTCAAATGGGAGAACTCGGAGCATGGGACCACCGTCATGCTGACGACGCACGATATGGAGGACATCGCGGCTCTCTGCTCGCGCGTTATGGTGCTCGGACACGGCCGTAAGCTCTATGACGGAAAACTGCCGGAGCTGCTGGAAAAGTATGACACCGTCCGCACCGTGAACGTAAAATACGACGATGCGCGCCCGGAGCTTGTACTGCCCGAAGGCGTGAGCGCAGAGTGGAATGACAGCGAGCTGAGTCTTTCCTATTCACCGTCAAAGCTGCCGACCGCGCAGCTGCTGGCGCTCCTGCAGGACGCGGGCAGGATCAGCGAGATGACGCTGCAGCCCGAGAACATCGATCATCTGATCGCGGCCATGTATAAGGAGATGGATCTATGAGAGCCTATTTTTCCGCATTCCGGATGAGGCTGCGCCTGGAGACCCAGTACCGCGGCGCCATGATAGGCGGTATCCTCTGCCAGCTCTTTTTCGGAATAATACTCGTGGCTCTTTACAGGGCGCTGTATGCCGGCAGGCCGCAGCCGATCCCGATAGAGCACGTTACGACCTATGTGTGGATACAGCAGTCGCTCTTCCGCATGCTCACATCCACGGATGTCGATCTGTACGACAAGATCCGCAGCGGCAATATTTCCTACGATCTGTGCCGCCCGGTTTCGATGTACTGGTTCTACTATTTCCGCGCGGCGGCGCAGAAGCTCATGGGCAGCTTTATGCGCGGAGCGCCGATGATCGCTTTTGCGGCATTGCTCCCGAGGGGCTGGGGCATCACGGCTCCCGATTCTCTTCCTGCTTTCGCACTGTCGATCGCGGCTCTTTTCCCGGGATTCCTGTGCATGTGCGCGCTGGAGAACATAGCCATCGGAGTTACCATGCGGACCCTCGATCCCAGAGGCATATCGGGCATGCTGTCGCTGCTGATGATCACGTTTTCGGGGAATCTCCTGCCGCTCACACTGTTCCCGGACAGATGGCAGGCGGTCATCAGATGGCTGCCCTATTCACAGCTGCTTGACGCGCCGATCAGGCTCTATACGGGCGAATATGCGCCCGCTGAGGCCGTATGGATCATCCCGATGCAGTTTTTATGGGCCGCGGTGCTCATGGGTCTCGGCATGTGGCTGTGGGATTCCAACAGAAAGCGCCTTATAGTGCAGGGAGGGTAAGCTTACGATATGAATACCTTAAAGCTTTATGTCAGATCCATGGGGATGCTGATGAAGAGCCACATGCAGTATACTTCGTCATTCATCCTGCAGATGCTGACGCAGCTGGTGATGGAGGGCGGCGAGATGCTGGCCGTAATACTCGTTGTGGACCGGTTTGAAAAAGTAAACCAGTGGACCGGCGGTGACCTGTTCTTTTTCTTCGGGATGATGTCGGTTTCGTTCTACACGACCGAGATCTTCGCGAGAGGCATAACCGGCGATTTTCCGTCGATGGTCAGGACTGGCAGGCTCGATACGCTGCTGCTGCGGCCGAGAACGATATTCTTCCAGGTGCTCTGCAGCGGCACCGATCCGAGACGCATTACCTGCATAGCCGTAGGAGTCGTATCGCTCATCCTGGGCAGCAGGATGTCGGGAGTGGAATGGAGCTGTTTGAAGGCGCTGGCCCTGATCGAAGCCGTGATCATGAGCTGCATGCTGATCCTCGGGCTGTTCCTGATAGAGGCGATATTCAGCATACACAGCGTAAAATCCGTCGAGCTCGTTAACGCGATAACCTACGGAGGACGCTCGGCATGCCAGTATCCGACGGATATCTATCCTAGACCGCTCAAGATACTGTTTACCGTGGTGGCGCCGTTCGCACTCACGATGCAGGTTCCCGCAGCGTGGATACTCGGGAAGCCTCTTTACGGCTGGCCGGCATGGACGGCCTTTGTAACGCCCCTTTCGGGCGCTGCGGTACTGTCACTGATGATCATCCTGTTCAACCGCGGGATGAAATATTACAGATCAACGGGAAGCTGAGCATGGTCTGTGCGGCTGACCGTCAGGAGACATATATGAGCAGGAGAATACTGATAATCAACACCGGCGGCACGCTGTCGTCGGTAATGAAGGGAAACGGACTGATGCCCGGACTTTCGATCC
>JAEEGK010008521.1_pt1 | contig 24163 bp, 12 predicted proteins | sample 8958771 | NCBI WGS metagenome assembly JAEEGK01 (sample SAMN16246547, study PRJNA631951) | gut metagenome | biome: gut microbiome; feature: rumen; material: SC-attached | host: Bos | place: Iran: Karaj | collected 2018-10
ACAGGTAGAAGTCTGCATAGAGGACGCGATGGGTGAGGACATGCTTGACATGCTGACGAAGGAGAATGGCAGCAGAGGGGACAGCAGCCTCGGAATCAACGAGCCAAGGCTCCCAAAGTCCTTGCCATATGTCGCCTGAGCCTCGACGATGGATGGCCGTCTGGCCGTTACAGCGTACATATATATAAATAAGGTGGCGCTCACGTATCTTGAGAGTCTTGAGTTTGACGGGGAGCTCCTTGACACGGTTTGTTCGAAGCGCCTCGCAGGATTCCATCAAGGGGCATACATTGCAATTCGGAGAGACGGGTGTACACTGGAGGGCGCCAAAGTCCATGATGGCCTGATTGTATTCCGAGGAAGGAGGAAGGAGAAAGGAGGATTCTAACGTGGGCAGAAGGGATTGGGCGAGTGACTGGAAGAGTTTCTTGCCTTCGGTAGTATTGATAGGGGTATCGATGCCGAAATGACGGGCGAGGACGCGATAGACATTACCATCGACGACTGCAGCTGGCAGTCCGAAAGCGATGCTCCCAATGGCAGCAGCCGTATAGTCGCCAACGCCCTTCAGTTGTCTGATCTCTTCTAATGTATTGGGGAAATGGCCAAGAGCCACAATCTGTTTCGCAGCGAAGTGAAGATTTCGCGCCCTACTGTAATAGCCCAGTCCCTGCCACTCGCGCAGCACCTCATCCTCAGTAGCCTCGGCGAGGGCCTCAACGGTAGGCCAGCGACGCATAAAGCGCTCCCAATATTCCCAACCTTGTTTCACCTGAGTCTGTTGGAGGATGATCTCGGAGAGCCAGATGGCATACGGGTCGTGCGTCTGCCGCCAAGGCAGGTCGCGTCCGTTCTCACGAAACCATTCTAAAAGAGTAATAGAGAAATCCATTCTTTCATTTGCAACGGACTACAGGACTTTAGGACTATTTTATCAGCAGGAAGTCGTTTTAGTCCTGTTGCCCGTTGCTATATTACAATTTCCCTTGATCGCCTAAATAAGAGTCTTTGAAGCCGAGGAAGTAGAGCACGCCATCGAGGCCGATGGTATTGATGCTCTGCTTGGCATTGGCCACGACACGGGGCTTCGCATGGAAGGCGATGCCCAGACCAGCTTCGGAAATCATCGGGAGGTCGTTGGCACCATCGCCCACGGCTATGGTCTGTGCCAGATTCACTTTCTCCACCTGAGCTATGAGTTTCAGAAGCTCTGCCTTACGATGTCCGTCGACAATCTCACCCACATAGTGGCCTGTGAGCTTACCATCCTCACCGATCTCGAGTTCGTTGGCATAGACATAATCGATACCATAACGGCGCTGCAGGTACTCACCGAAATAGGTGAATCCTCCAGAGAGGATGGCAATCTTATAGCCACAGCGCTTGAGGATCGTCATCAGACGATCAGCACCTTCAGTGATGGGCAGATTCTCAGCTATCTCCTGCATCACACTGACATCGAGCCCCTTCAAGAGTGCCACACGACGGGTGAAACTCTCCTTGAAATCAATCTCGCCACGCATGGCACTCTCCGTGATGGCACGCACCTCGGCCCCTACCCCATTGCGTTCTGCCAGTTCGTCGATACACTCTGTCTGGATCAATGTGGAATCCATATCGAAGCAGATCAGACGACGCATACGACGGAACATGTCATCGCGCTGGAAGGAGAAGTCGATCTCCATCTCCTGCGACAGTTTCATGAGCTTCGACTGCATCTCCTGGCGATCGGCAGGTTCGCCACGCAGTGAGAACTGTATACAGGCACGGGTGTGCTTACCTGGGTTCTTGATGCTCTTACGCCCCGTGAGTCGCAAGATAGAGTCGATGTTAAAGCCTTGGTCAGCAAGGATGCGCGTAGCCCCTTCGATATGACGGGCTTCGAGCTGGCGACCCATCACCATAAGGATATAGCGGTTCTTACCCTGATGGCCCACCCAGTCTTCGTACTCATCGTCGCTGATGGGTGAGAAACCGATGTTGACACCCAGTTCGGTGGCCTTGAAGAGGAGTTCCTTCATGACCTGCCCGGAGTGGGTCTCTTCCATACGAATCAGGATGCCCAACGAGAGCGTAGAGTGGATATCAGCCTGACCAATGTCGAGAATCTGTGCGTCATACTTGGCAAGGATGCCCATAATAGAGGCTGTCAGTCCAGGGCGATCCTGACCTGTAATCCTCACTAATATCTGTTCTTGCTTTATCTCTTTCTCCATTATTTTACTTCTTTACCTTTTTACTTTTTTACTGTTCTGGAAATTGCTGATAGATACGGAGGCCGAAGTCGGCACTCTTGGCAAAGATATACTCCATGATGTTACTGGTGTCGTGCTCGAAGTCGATTGCATTCTGAGCCTTCAACCAAAACATGATCTCCACACAACAGCCAGTCTGTGAGGCCTCTGCCTGGCGCACGAGAATAGGCTTATCAGCAACCACCTGTTCCTGAGCCTTGAGCCAGTCCTCTATATGAGAACGGAACTTCGTGATATTAGCCACACCATCGTCGTCGATCTTCAACGAACGGAAGTCAAAATACACCTGTCTTACCTGCTTGCGCCCCTCGTTCTGGAGCATGCCCTGCCAGTTTTGGAAAGAACCGTCGACGAGTGCCTGAGGCGAGACGGTAACGACGGTATTGTCGAAGTTGCGCACCTTTACCGTGGTAATCGTGATTTCCTCAACCTTACCGTTGGCACCAGCGGAGGGTACGGTGATCCAATCGCCGATATGTACCATATCGTTGGAGGCAAGACGGATGCCAGCCACCAGCCCCTTGATGGTGTCCTGGAAAGCGAGCATCAGAATGGCCGAGGCAGCACCCAAGCCTGCGATGAGCGTCGAGGGATCTTTGTCGACGACAATGGCAATGACCACGATGGCGGCAATAAAGATCATGATGATCTTCATCACGCCACAAATGCTGTAAAGATACTGCTGACGCGAAGAACGGGCGCCATGCTCAAGTTGCTTGAACGAGTCGATGAAAACGATGATGGTACGGGTGGTCATCACCGTGAAATAGATGGCTGTCAGGCGACCCACCACCTCAGCAACCTTCGGATATTCGAAGAACACAAGGGGCAACAATGCCCAGATGACAATGGCAGGGATGATGCGCGAGGCAGAGACGAGTACCCGTTCGGAGAAAATCACATCATCCCATTTGGCATCCGTCTTACTCGTAACCTTCATCATCAGTGGCACAAGCCACATACGGCACAACTTGCTAGTCAACCATGCCAGCAGGAAAGCTATTACCACCAAAATGGTATAACGCACCACTGGCACATTATCGCCCGTCAGTCCCATCCGTCCGAGCACCTGTTCAAGAAAAACCTTTATATCTTCCATCAGAAGTAATCAACTATAAACTCTAAACCTTAAACTCTAAACTAAAACTACTCACAGAGCACCTTACACACACGATCCTGGAATTCACGACCTTCGGCATTCTTCATCACTCCCTGATTGATGATACAGAAGGCCAGCATGTGCCCCTCAGACGTAGGACAATAGCCCGCAAGCGACGAAATGCCCGTCAGCGTACCCGTCTTGGCGCGAACACGTCCACTGGCTGGTGACTTCAGCATACGCTTCTTCAACGTACCGTCCTCACTTGCGATGGGCAGTGCCGAGTAGAGATGATAGATAATGTCCGACTTACGATAGGCATAGATCAAGAGTTTCACCATCAACTCAGGCGTGACGTAGTTGTAAAGCGAGAGTCCACTGCCGTCGGCAATCTTATAGGGGATATTCTCAACACCTGCCTTGCCCAGCGTGGTCTTGATCAGCTGACGGGCGTGGGCTGCCTTCGCTGGGCGCGGTCCCATCTTGGCTGCAATCTGAAAGAACATCGACTCGGCATAGAGGTTGTCGCTCTCTTTCATCATCGGCACGAGGATCTCCTTCAACGGACGGAAGCGCGTGCTGAGGTTCAGAGCATTCTTTGGCAGGGAACCTGTGGCATAGGGTGCATCGAGCGCAATGCCTGAGCGACGAAGTTTCTCCGAGAGACAATCGAGGAACTCATTCTTACGCGATACGAGCAATGGTGTCAGTTGTGGGTTGTCATCATCCCAGCACCAGCCTTCGCCCAACAGGTTTTCCTCCTTGAAAGAGGTGACGCTCACCAGTCGCCCATGGATACTGTCGATGCCTAGCGCACAGATGCTGCGCACAAAGCTGTTCATATCGTCGTCGTCGAACATCGGGTCCATACCGCCCACGCAATAGATATCACCCAGAAGCACACTGTCCTTCACCTCCCCCGTATAGTGCAACGATGTGCGGTACTGGTAATCACCACCCAATTGGTCGAGGGCTGTCACAGCTGTGAGCAACTTCATGGTGGAGGCTGGACGGAGCGTCTGTTTGGCACCATAGGCATAGATGGCAGAGTCGGCCGTGAGGTCGTAAACCATCAATCCAAGTTGCGTGCGTTCGAGCAGGGGATCCTGCATGAGAGAATCGAGGCGCACCTTGATGCTATCGGTCTGCGCCTGCAAGCCGATAAACGAGCACCCCACAAAAATCAACGATAGTATATTTCTTTTTTGTATCTTCACTCTAAACTATAAACTTTAAACTATAAAATTAATTCCGTCGGTACTTGGACACAAGCTTACGAATGGCCTTATCGAGCGATTCAGACGGTTCAATAATATTATACTGGCTCCAATATTCCGGATCCATGAAGTATTCCACCTTATCGTAATAGGCATCCTTCGAGTCGAAGGAACTACGGTTGGCAATAGGCTGCACATCCTGCGACTGACTATCGGTAACCACCATCTCACAGGTTGCTGTGAACGATGTGGCGAGGAGTCGTTTCTTCCAGTCGCAGTTGAAACGGAAAATGTTGCGCAGATAACTGATACGCGAGACACCGTCTTCATAACGATAGTCGATGACACACGACAACTCACGGGGCTTGAACTTCACACCGAAAGGCTTCTTGACGAGCATTCTGTTCGTAGCCTTTTCCTTGTCTGTCATGTCGAGCTCGAGCTCAATACGCGTAAAGGCAAGACGCTCGGAGTCGATATAGAAACGGCCATTGAAAAGCGCATAGTCCTTCACCACACCAGGCTCGATCCTGACCACATACTGCAGACGGTCGTTGATGTATTCGGGGATATCCATACTGAACTTATAGCCGTCGAGCTCTTCTTTGTTCAGCAGGATGTCGTGGTTCTTCACCACGTCGAGCTGTACAGGCAGCACCGGACCACCCAGCACCTTCACGCCCAACGTATCGCCCTGTTTCTGACTCAGCAGACGACGCCCCTTGACAATCGACACACGGTCGCGGTGGACACTGCGCGTATAGGGGGTCTTATACATATCCTCGACACCCTCGGCCACGTAAATATAGTGCTTGCGCTTCATGGCCGTCTCGCGATAGAAGGCCTTCAGCAACTCAGGCACCTTACTATAGTTCTCAGGAATCTTACTGATAGCGATATCGACCAACTCACGCGGGTTGGCGGTCCTGACCACGATCTCGCGCAATTGGATGGTGGTGGGTACCAGACGGACTTTCAGTCCCTGAGTGTTCTCCTGGGAGAGCTTCACCTGGCGTGTCTTATAGCCCACATGTGACACCTTAATAGCCGATGGCTGTTTCTCGAGTTTCAGGGCAAAGACACCATCCTCATTGGTAACGACAGACACACGGCCTGCAGACACACTCACTTGTCGGAGAGGATTCCCCGACTTATCATCAACAACGGTTCCACTTACCAGCACTTGTTGCGCCAGTACAGCCAGTGGAGCCAGCATCAATACTATCAGCCACAGTCTCTTCATCATCGTCATTTTGTCTTGGTTTGGCGCAAAGATACAAAAAATTTTCGACTTAAGAACATAAGAGCATAAAAAATTATGTTTCTTTTGTTCTTTTGTCCCAAAAAAAGATTACCTTTGCAGCAAATTAGTTAAAACAAGTCAAGTTATGGTATACAAGTATGATTTCCTTGTGATAGGTGCTGGTGTGGCAGGCATGAGCTATGCCTTGAAAGTGGCACGCGCAAAAAAAGGCAGTGTGTGCATGATCTGCAAGACGTCTCTCGACGAGGCGAACACTTCGTTTGCACAGGGAGGCGTGGCCAGTGTTACCAACCTCGAGCTTGACAATTTCGACAAGCACATAGAGGACACGATGATTGCGGGCGACTATATCTCTGACCGCAAGGCTGTGGAGCAGGTGGTGCGCAAGGCCCCTGAGCAGATCAAGGAACTCGTGAACTGGGGCGTGAACTTCGATAAAAAAGAGGACGGCACCTTCGACCTGCATCGTGAAGGTGGCCACTCCGAGTTCCGTATCCTCCACCATGCCGACGATACGGGTGCCGAGATTCAGCGCGGGCTGATGGAAGCCGTGAAAAGCAATCCCGATATCACCATCAAGGAAAATCACTTTGCCGTAGAGATCATCACCCAGCATCATCTGGGTGCAAAGGTGACACGACGTTCACCATATATCAACTGCTATGGTGCTTACGTGCTGAATCCTTATACGCAGAAGGTTGATACCTATCTTTCGAAAGTGACCGTGATGTGCACTGGTGGCTGCGGTGCTGTCTATCTGACCACTTCCAACCCTGTTATTGCCACTGGCGATGGCATCGCCATGGTCTATCGTGCCAAGGGAACGGTAGCCGATATGGAGTTCGTACAGTTCCACCCCACGGTGCTCCACAATCCCAACGAGACCCATCCTGCATATCTCATCACAGAGGCGATGCGTGGCTATGGCGGTATCCTGAAACTGCCCAACGGCGAGGAATTCATGCAGAAATACGACGAGCGTCTGTCGTTAGCACCCCGCGACATTGTGGCACGAGCCATCGATAAGGAGATGAAGATTCACGGAATCGATCATGTCTGTCTCGATGTCACCCATAAGGATCCTGAAGAGACACGCCATCATTTCCCCAATATCTACCAAAAGTGTCTCTCCATAGGTATTGACATCACCACCGACTATATCCCTGTGCGCCCTGCTGCCCACTATATGTGCGGTGGCATCAAGGTCGACCTCAACGGCCAGACCTCCATCGAGCGTCTTTATGCCCTCGGCGAGTGTTCCTGCACGGGTCTGCACGGAGGAAACCGTTTGGCATCTAACTCACTCATCGAGGCTGTGGTCTACGCTGATGCAGCTGCCAAGAACTCGCTCGACCACATCGACTACTACGACTTCAATGAGAAGGTACCTGAGTGGAACGATGAGGGCACAATGACCAACGAGGAGAAAGTGCTTATCACCCAGAGTGTGAAGGAGGTCAATCAGATTATGGCCAACTATGTGGGCATCGTTCGCTCTGACCTGCGTCTGCACCGTGCCTGGGACCGTCTCGACATGCTCTATGAGGAGACGGAGCGTCTCTTCAAGCGCGTCAAGGCATCGAAGGATATTTGCGAACTCCGCAACATGATCAACGTGGGTTATCTGATTACCCGCTGGGCCCTCGAGCGTAAGGAGTGTCGGGGCTTGCACTTCACCACCGACTACCCCGTACACGCTTACGACAAATAGTGCAAAAAAGATAGAAAACAATAAGTGACGACACTCACATTGGTGCCGTCACTTATTGTTTTATGATTGTTAGTGTTACTACTTGGTACCACCTCCAAGGGCTATGTAGAGAGCGATGACAGCCTCGGCAGCATTATACATGTTCATAGCTTCACCAAGTTGTGCGTCAAGCAACGACTCCTGTGCACGGAGCACTTCAATATAGCTGGCTTTGCCGTTGTCCATCAACTCATGCGTGCCGATGTAGGCCTCATGTAGCACCTCCACCTGACGATGGTAGTACCCATGCTTCTCGCGGGCTGCCATGCAGTCGGCCATCGCCTCGTTCACCTGGTTGCCGGCATTGATCACTGTCTGAACGTACTTCTTCTGCAAGTCTTCTTCGGTCAGCTTGGCGATCTTCTTGTTGGCTATCAGCTTGCCACGGGCGAAGATGGGCTGCGTGAGCTGTGCCATAGCATTCAGCAGCAACTTACCAGGATCGATGACGAGACCACCACCAGAGTTGGTCCATCCCACACTACCGCTGAGCGTGATGCTGGGGTAGAAGGCCGAACGTGCTGCTGCCGTATTATAGAAAGCCTCTTCCATAGCATGGTTGGCCAAGCGGATATCAGGACGATTCTCCAGCATGATGGCAGGCACGCCCAGATGCAGATACTTGGTGTCGAACATACGTTGTTCGGCATCACCCTGTGATTCGGCATGATGCAGGGGGGTGCTGCCCCATTTCGCACGACTGATATGCTGAGGGGTGACAGCCAGCAACTTACAGATGGCATTCTCGACTGCGAGGATATTACGGCGGGTATTGACGAGCTGCGTTTTCACGTCCAGATACGATGCCTCCATCTGGTTTACAGCAGTACTGTAGGCCTTACCGTTCTCCCAAAGTGCCTGCTCGGTTTCAAGCGACTTGTTCCACAGACTATCGGTCTGTATGAGAATGTCCAACTGGCGGTCGAGCACTTGTAGCAGGAAGTATTGTTGGGCAGTGACCGAGATGAGGTTAGCACGGACGACATCCTGCTGCATCTGAGCCTGAAGGAGCACAGCCTTAGCGGCACGCTTCTTGTTGGTGATAGAGCCGAACACATCGATGTCCATCGACAACTGCAACGGCAAGTCGTAGGTTTTCACGGCAGCACTCTTGTCGAAACTAGAGAGTGCTCCCTGAGGTGAGAAACTGAGTGCAGGCAGGTAGGCCAGTTTGGCAGCTGTCAGCGCAGCCTGGCTCTTCTCCACAGCGATACGTGCGGAGTTGAGGTCGGTGTTGTTGGCCAGTACCTGTTCGATGAGCTGCTGGAGCTGCGGATCAGTGAAGAACTCGCGCCACGACATCTGGGCAATCGACGCATCGCCGATAGCTCGCTCGATATCCTGACTGGTGCCGAAGGCATCGGCTGGTGCCTGTACCTTCTGCTCATATTTGTTATAGATACCGCAGCCTGTGAGCATAAAACTCACAGCTGCAGCGACAATGATATTGCTTAGTCTTTTCATGACTTATTCCTCTGTTTTTACTTCAACATTTTTCATTTTCGGAGCACCTTGGAACTTCTCATGCAGTTTTTGGAAAACAATGAAGAAGGCAGGAACGACGAAGAGCAGGGCAATGGTACCAATGCTCATACCGCCGATGACACCCAAGGCGAGGGCACGGTTACCATTAGCACCGGCACCTCCCTCAATAACGAGCGGTATCATACCGATAATCATCGTAGCAACCGTCATCAGAATAGGACGCAGACGTTCCTTACAAGCCTCGAAGGCGGCATCAGCGATGCTCAGGCCCTGAGCACGGCGCTCCGTGGCAAACTCGGTAATCAGGATGGCTGTTTTCGACAACAAACCAATCAGCATGATGACACCCGTCTGCAGGTAGATGTTATTATCCATGCCCGGCAATCCCTGAGTATAGCCAAGGTAAGCAAACACGAAGGCACCCATCAGACCGAACGGCACGCTGAACAGCACGGCCCACGGAGTGAACCACGAGTTATACAGAGAAGCCAGGATGAGGTAGATCAGGATGGCGCAGATAACGTAGATGAGCGCCGTGGCGTTAGAGCCTGAAGTCTCCTCTACCTCACGCGACATACCGCTATACTCGTAGGCGGCCGTGTTTGGCATCTCCTCCTTGAACACCTCGGCAATGGCCTTATGAGCGTCGCCTTCGGTGTAGCCGCTACCAGGTTTAACGATACAGGTGATGCTCTGGAACAGGTTGAAATGCTCGATATTCGACGGACCTACAATCTGTTTCAGCGAGACAAACTGGGAGATAGGAGCCATCTTGCCACCTTTCACTTGCATGAAGATATTGTGCAGCGACTGCGGGTCTAGACGATACTCGGGTGACGAAGCAGCCATGATGCGATAGACCTTACCAAACTGGTTGAAGTTACCGATATACGCACCACCGCAGAAAGAACCCAGCGTGTTGAGTACGGCTTCAGGTGTCACTCCGGAGCGGTCGCACTGGGCGGCATCGACATCGACCCGATATTTCGGGAAGCGCTCAGAGTAAGTTGACATGGCAGAAGCCACCTCCGGACGCTCAGACAATTTGTTGAGGAACTTCTCGGTCTGCTTGGCAAACTCCGACAGGTTACCATCTGTGGGATCTTCTACCATGAGCATGATGTCATTACTGGTACCATAGCCTGGAATCTGAGGCATCTCGAACGGAATCACTCGCAAGTTCTTGATATCTTGGCAGTCAAAGTAGAAACGGTACATGACGAGCGTCAGCAGATGGTTCATGCCAGGACGCTCATCCCAGTTCTTCAGACGTACCACCATCGTACCATAGTTGGAACCGGCGCCCGATATCATACCATAACCACAGACTAAAGCGAAACTCTCCAGTTCGGGAATCTTCTTCACCTTAGCCTCAACGGCTTTCGCCATCTCACGGGTCTGCTTCAGTGTGGAGCCTTCCGGAGCTTGTAACTCAACCAAGAACACACCCTGGTCCTCCTGAGGAACGAGACCTGAAGGCAGACTCTTCATAAAGAACACCAGCAGCACAGCGGCCAGCGCCAGGATACCCCATGCCAGCACGGGGCGCTTGATGAACTTCTGGACAGCCTTGCTATATTTATTATAGATGGCGTTATAGCTGACTTCATACGCTTTCTTGGTATAATAGGTCAGGCCCTTGCCTTCCTTCTTGCCTTCCGTCACGCGCATCATGATGGCACAGAGGGCTGGACACAGCGTCAGTGCTGAAATACACGACAGACCTACGGACGAGGCGATGGTGATACCAAACTGAGTGAAGAACGTACCTGAGGTACCTGGCATGAAGGTCACGGGGATGAACACCGCCATGAATACTAAGGTACACGAGACGACGGCTACCGACACCTCGTTCATGGCTTGGCGGGTAGCCTCACGGGCATCGCTGATACCATTCTCCATCTTTGCCATGACGGCCTCCACCACCACAATAGCGTCGTCCACCACCGTACCGATGGCCAGCACCAATGCAAACAGCGTCAGGATATTGAGCGAGAAACCGCATATCGACACGACGGCGAAGGTGCCCAGCAGCGACACGATAATAGAGATGGACGGGATGATGGTAGCCTTGAAGTTCTGCAGGAAGAAGAACACCACAAGCACTACGAGGATGATGGCGATGACAAGTGTCTCTACCACATTGTGGATAGCGGCGAAGAGGAAATCGTCACTGGTCATCAGGGTCACGAACTCCAACCCGGCCGGCATCGTTGCCTTCATTTCCTCAAACGTTTTGTTGATGCTGGCGTTCACCTGAGTGGCATTAGCACCTGGGGCCGCGAACACCATGCAGAGGGCACCCGGCTTGTCCTGGATGTTGGAGGTGAAGTTGTAGCTCATGGCACCAATCTTCACCTCTGCGACGTCGTTCAGGTGCAGTATGCCACCACCACTGGTGCGCAGCACGATGTTGTTGAACTCCTCAATGGTCTTCAGCGTACCCTTATACTGCATAGAGTACTGGTAAGAGTTCTCCGACTGTTCTCCCAAGGAACCCACACCAGCCACGAAACTCTGTCCACCAATCGCTGCGAAGACGTCGTTAGGGGTCAGCCCGTACTGTGCCATCACATCGGGCTTCAGCCAGATGCGCAGGGCGTACGTGTTACCTAAGCTGAGTACGTTACCTACACCGGTGACACGCATCAGTTTCGGCTTGATGTTGATATCGATATAGTTCGACACGAAGTCTTCGTCGTACTTGCCGTCGGCACTTCTTACCGCGAAGATACGCAGGATGTTGTTCTGTCGCTTCTCTACCTTCACACCAACCTTGTTCACGTCAGCAGGCAGCAAGGCCTGAGCGCGGGTCACGCGGTTCTGCACATTCACCGTCGCCATGTCGGGGTCGGCACCCTGCTTGAAATAGACGTTGATTTCCACATCACCATTCGACGAGGCTTTTGAGGTCATATAGGTCATCTCATTCACACCATTGATGGCCTCCTCGAGCGGCTGGATGACCGACTTCATCACTGTGTTCTCGTCAGCACCGGTATAACTGGTGGTGACATTGACCGTAGGCGGTGCAATGTCGGGATATTGCTCTACTGGCAGTGTGCTCATCGAGATGTAGCCCACCAGCGCTATCACGATCGAGATGGCACATGCCATCACGTATTTATTGATGAAAATATTATTTTTCATATTGTTTCGTTATTTCGATGTTTCGGCCTGGGGGAAGAGCACCTTCTGTCCTTCCGTCACATTATTAGCACCTGTGGTCACGATCTTGTCTCCCGGATTCAAACCGCTGGTAATGATGAAGTCCTTACCATTACCGGTATCTTCTGTTGTTACGTCAATGGCGGTGGCTGTACTGTCGGCCTTTACCTTATAAACTATCGCCTTGTCCTGCAGACGCACCACAGCATATTGGGGAATGACAATCATACCCTTCTCGGCAAAGTTCATCACGACCGTGCCCTGGATGCCGGAATAGAGATGACCATCAGGATTGGGGAACGACACCTTTGCAGTGAGCGAACCGGTAGCGGAATTCACAACACCCGTCAAACTGGCTACGCGACCTTTATGGGGATACTCCGTTCCACTCTTCATGATAAAAGTGGCATCGGGCAATCTGGAAAGTTGTTTCTCTACTTCAGTAGCCTTCACGCCCTCCTTCACCATCGACTCGATGATGGCCTCAGTTACAGAAATCTCGGCATACATCGATGTGTTGCCGCTCAGGATGGTCAGTTGTGTCAAAGGCGATACCTGATCACCGGCACGTACGGGAATCTCACCGATAATACCGGATACAGAAGCCGTGATAGTGCAGAAGCTGAGGTTCACCTTGGCACGGTTGACTGCAGCCCTTGCCTGAGCTACCGCTGCCTGAGCCTGTTTGTAGGCGTTCTCTGAGTTGTTCAGCATATAGCTGCTGACAATCTTCTTGTCAAACAGGTTCTTGTTCGACTCGTACTCCAGTTTGGCAGAGTTCTCCTGAGCCTGAGCTGCCTGCAGATTGGCCTGTGCAGCCTCCAATTCCAGCTGGGCGTTGCGGGAGTCGATGACAAAGAGCGTCTGCCCCTTCTTCACCTGCTGACCCTCAGCGACGCAAATCTTCATCAACTGGCCACTCACCTGTGGCGTTACCGTCACGTCGTTCTGACCTTTCATTCTGGCACTGAACTTATAAGGTAGTTCAATGTCTGATTTCTCCACTGTCATTGTCTCAAACGACGACTGTGTCATCTTAGGCTCGTCAATGCCACAGGAGGTCAGCCCGGCTATCATACCGAGCATACAAACCCATTTCAATCCTTTTCTTTTCATAAAATATTATTTATAGTTATAAAATTATAATAGATTTGGGGACAAAGGTATATAATATTTTGGAAAAAAACGAAAAACTTCGTAAAAAAAATGACCTCTTTTATCTCGTAAGCGAGAATTTCAGCGATAAACCGAAGTCGTGGGTCGTCGTTGGATAGCTCGATGAGGAGAGGAGCGGCGTATTCGTCTGAGCATCATAATAAGCCGTGAGCGTGAGCAATCGGCTGAGGGTGTAGTCTGCCATAAAGGAGAGCTTGAAGGCAGAGTTGCCACTCGAGGCAGAAGACACTCCCGTGGCGATGTCACGCGTGATGGCTGCCTGCTTACGGAGGGAAATGTCTAGACGCATATTCAGGTCGTGGTTCACGCCCGACTTATTACTTGACGATCTTGTAGTGCTGGCCTGACTAGCATTATTAGTCTTACTTGTCTTACCTGATTTCGAGCGACTCTGCGCCTGTTTGATCTTCCGACTGCCGGCAGTTCCAAAGATCCTGAAGTCCTGAAGTTTATAAGCAAGACCCACCACCCAGTCACGGCTGAGGGCTTCGTTGATTTGTATACTGGTCATCGAGAGATTGATTACCCGGGTAGTCCGGTATTCGACCTTCGCCGTGAGGTTGTTCTGGAAGGTGGCATCGACACCGATCAGGGGCGAGAAGGCCTCGTTGATGCTGACGGTGGGGATGCTTGGCAGGGTATAGCTGCCCACACTATAGACGCTCTTATAACCGTGATTGATATTCAGGCTCTTCAGATGGTCGCTGACCCAAGGCAGCTTTGAGAGACCGCCATAGCGAACCGTCCAGTTAGGCAGCATACTCAGGAGTGAGGGGAAGATGGCCTTCGACTTGCCTGAGGAAGTATAGGCTGAAAGGAAGGCTGGCACCATCACACCGGCAGTATAAGGATCGCCACCCGAGGAGGTGCGGTATTCGGCCAGCAACTCACAGAAATGGTCGAAGGTGCCGGAGCGGTAGCCGTTATTGGCATTGCCCATCCCCGCAAGTGCGCCCTTCAGCGAGATCGTGGTCATGTTGAAGGAACCGCTGTGGGTTGTTGGCCGGCCTTCATACATATACTGAATACTACGGGCATGATTGTCGGTATGCGAGGCGTTGAGGTCGATCTTCAGGTCGTTGATAGGCTCCACGACAGCACGTATCTGGACATCTCGGCTGGTTGTGATGCTGGCAGGCGTCACCACACTGTCGCTCCTCAGCAGCCAGTTGTTACCCATCGCCTTATCAATATAGCTGTCGTTAATCATACCGAAGGCGAAGTCCAGTCCAGGCGACAAGACACCACTGCCACGCGACTGTCCCAGCACGTCTCCGATGTTGGGCATGAAACCAGGCAACAGCATCGAGTACTGCTGGCGGAAACTGATATTGACGGAGCGCACGGACATCAGCAGGCGGGCGATGGTCTGGGCGGGCTTATACCACCACTCGTTCTCAGAGGTGGGCTTCGCCACGATACTGAGTTTGATCTGGACCGTATCAAGATTCTTGATAATGATCTTGTTCTCATCGACCACCTTGTAGCTGACGGCATAGGGCTGACCGTCCTTCGTGCGGGCTGTGACGGTGAGCTTCTTCGATCCCTTGTTGTGGGCTACGGTAATAGTCGTATCAGGCTTCAGGGTAATCTCGCGCTGGTAGGCGTTCTTGTTCTTGGGAAGGATTTTCTCTTCAGGGTTACTGTCACCGGTCTTACCCGATGGGACAGTCTTACCTGACGGGCTGGTCTTACTCGTCTTGCTGGTTTTCCTCGAACTGCTGGTACTACCCGATTTCTTGAAGCGCTCGTTGGCCTTCTTCAGGAAGGGGAAGTGATTATAGAACATCTCGAGGTTCAGCGAACCGTTGATGTTCAGATTACGGTTGCTTGTAATGGTGTTTCCAAGACTGGTACCGTCATCGAGCTCCGTACCGCGTGTCCAGGTATAGCGGGCATTATACGAGGCGTCGCCGTTCACCCAGTCGAGGATGGGCAGTTTGTTCAGCGGCAGCTGGTAGCTGGCTGTGACCTGCTGGTTATAGTCGAGCGGGGTGCCCAGATGTCGGATGCTGTACATCACCGAGTCCTTCCACGCAGAATACCGATCTGGATAGAGGTCCTTGTTTACGGGGGTATAGGGTTCCTCGATCTGCGCACGGGTTCCCGACTGGAAATTGAAGTGGAGGTTACGCGTGAAGTCCCAGCGCAGGGCGAAGTCGCGGTTCCAGAGGAACTGCTCATTGAACACCAGCTCCAGATTCTGGTTCTCCAGACTCTCAAGGTCGCGTTCCTGCAGTTCGTAGTAGCTGCGGGTCATCTCGGTATTAAACGTGATGCTCTGAGGCAAGTAATTGATACCGATGGCTTTAGGGAAGTTCAGCCACTTCGACTTACCCTTCAGGTTCTTGAAAGGCTCCCAGGTCTTATAGACGGGTGAGTAACTGTAGTTCAGCGCCCCTCGCCACTGGTCATCCTTTTCATATACGGTGGTTTTGCCCGAAGTATTACGATGGGAGTGGCTGTAAGAGAACGAGAAGTTGGCAGGATCATAGGGCATGGGATGACGCTTGGTCTTCAGTCCCCAACGGAGGTTCGAGAGCGAGAAGTTGGTCGTCGTGCTCTTCGTCACGGCAATGTTCTCGATACTGTCGCGCTCACGTTTGCTGGCCGTTGCCTCGAGGGCATCCTTCAGACGCACATCCGAGTCGAGGGGATTATAGCGTGGGCGCACCTCCTCCTTCGACACGGAGTAGTAGATGGGTGCAGAGACCTTTGCCTTGTCGGGGAAGAACTTGCCGAGCTCGAACGAGGTGGTGATGGCATATTCCTTCTGGGTGTCGGTGCTGCGCTGCATGACATTCTCCTCCAGACCACCAAAGCCGTCGCTGACGTAACGGCCCTGCAGGTTGACGGTTCCGAAGTCGGAGAGCTGCACATTCATCGTACCCGTTGCTGCCCAGCCACCGTCGTTATTGCTGTCCAGGAGTCGCAGCTCGTTCACCCACACCTCACCCGACTTCACGTCGCCGGAGATATTACGCACACCGATCATCATCACCTTCACCTCGCCCAACGACGGATTTCCCAGCACGCTCACCTTGTTGGCAGGGCGGTCGGCATCGTATTCGCTATAGACCTGGTTGAACGAGGCGGCACCCGTCGACTTCGCCAGGTTACGGGCTTTCTTCAGGTTGGTGAAGATGTCGAGGTCCACGTCGAACATATTCGCCGTCGGCCACACCATCTGGCGGTCGGCTGTGGAGTATTTGCTGTAGTCGCTGCGGTCGGGGGTCAGCTCCAGCGGTATCAGGTACTCATAGTAGTTGTTCTTGTAGTCGCTACCCATACGGATGAATACCGCCAGCTGGTGGTCCTGCAGGCTGGTAGCATCGGGCACCAGGTGGTTGGCGTGTACGAACATCTGCATGTGCTTATACTGGCGGAGGTCGAGGGTCGTGTTGCGATAGACGGCCTTCGACTCACCCTTCTGCAGGTCCTTCACCACCATGTCGAGCGATTGTTCGTTGCTCTCCACAAGCTGTGGCTGGGAGGGGTCGGTGACACGACTGATACCCGGTGGCAGCACGTAGTTCACGGGCTGCTTGTCGTTGCTCTCCTCGATGTTCACGGCGCTGATCTCGAGCACGCCACCTTCCGCTGCAGAGGTATTGAGACTCTGTTTGTAGATGCGCCACTCGCCACGGACGAGGTTCAGGGCACCGAAGCGCAGCACGATAGGCTTCTGGAATCCCGTCATGAACATACGCATGAAGCGGATACTGGTAAAGTCGTTGATGCTGCCCTCCTTGTGTTCATACTCCGTGACGGGGATGCGGAACTGATACCAGTTCACACTCGTCGTATCGCCATTGCGGAGCTTCACGCTGCTGGTGCGCATGTCGGTGATGAAGCAGTCGGCTGGCGGCACACCGTTACGATAGGCGTCGAGCACCTCGGGCGATATGCGCACCCGATACTGGTAGTAACGCTCATATTCGTTGAGGGTAAAGTCCTGATTGATGTCCTCCTGGTCAGGTCCCGACTGGTAGCTGGTGTCATACGACTCATTCTGGTTGTCCGTGTCAGGTGAGTTACCCTGAGGATTGTTGATGCGCTTATAACGGTCGAGGATGCTCTTGCGCTCCTCGTCGAAGTCCGAACCACGGAAGTAGTGGTAGTCGTCGCCCGCAGGGTCCTGGCGCCAGGCCTGACGGATACTGTCGTTGGTCACCTTCCCGCTCATGGTCTCGAGCCAGTCCTTATAGGCACCGAACTGCTGCTCCTCGGCATCCGTCAGACCGTTGTAGCCCACATCCTGCAGATTCCTCGAACCGCTGGTGGTGGCGAAGGCGTAGGTCTGATTGGCCTGTACGGGAATCTTTCCCCACTGGGTGGTGGTAAACGAACCTGAACCGTCGACGGGCATGCCGCTCTCATAGAATTTCTTGCCGTCGCGCAGGATATCCTCGCTCACCTCGCCGAGATTGAAGTAGAGGTCACCAGCATAGTCGGAGGCTGTACCATCCTCACGGGTGTAGATAAAGGGGTCGAGCAGCCAGAACTCGATATACTCGATGTTCGCCTGTTCGAAGTCGTTGGTATCGAGCTTGCGCATCATGCCGCCCCACTTTGTCTCAGGCTGCTGCAGCGTTCCGTCGGCATTCAGGTCGGGCGTCAGGTTGTAGGGGCCTCGCTCCTGCGGGTAATAAGCCAGGTTGAGCACGGGCAGCGTCGAGGTAGCTCCGTTGTAGGTGCTCTGCTGACGATTCGGATAGAGTTCCTTGACATAGACCTCGCGCACATAGTGATTCGACAACTGATCCAAGTCGCTCTTGATGTGGCTGGGCGTCAGCGTCGAACTTCTGCGGGTGAAGATGGGGTCGACATTATACCATGCCAACAGGGCTCGGTTGTAGCCACTCGTCACACCCATCTTGTCGCTCGATTCCACAAAAGTCGTCGGCACACTCGAGAGAACCCATTGCTTCGGATTGCTCACGTCGATATAGTTCTTCGTATTCTCGAAGTCGTCGATATACGAGGCGTTGTCCTGTGTGCCACCAGCAGTACCTGCGATAAGCTGGGCAAACTCACCCGTAAACGAGATGTGCGAGGGCTCCTTCACGTGGAGGAAGGGTATCTTATTGAGCATCGCCGTGAGCCACTGGCTCTCCTGCTTCCAGTTCATGCTCAGTCCCCAGATGGTGTTACTCAGCGGCTCGGTACCCATCGTCACCTTCGAGGTCAGAGCCTGTTCGTGCAGATGCATCAGCGTGCCACCCAGCTGGAAGTTCTTTGAGAACTCATACTCCCAGTTCACACCCACCATCGTCTTGCGCTGCATGCCGTAATCCGTGTTCGACTCGAGCGACACCTTCACGTCGGTACCGGCATCGCGAATGCTCTGGTTCAGGATGGTCACCTCGCCGGCGGAGTAATCCACCGAGTAGTCGCTGCCCTCCTGGAGGGTCACGCCGCCAGCCGTCACCACCACCGATCCGGGGGGCACGTTATAGGCGCCAAGGGGTATCACGTTCTCAGAAGTGCCCCTGAACTCTCCCACGAGGATGTACTTGTCTTTCTCTGCCGTCTGCTTTGCGATGGTCTTCGTCTGGCCGTAAAGCTCCGAGAAGACGTATTTCTCGGCCTCTGCCTTGTCGAGACCTGCCGCCAGCAGCTTCCCGCGCAGATAGCTGCCGAAGGGCTCTGCCGCTGGCAGGAACACACGACCGTTGCTCACAGTGTAACCCTCCACGTAGTCGAAGTAGCCGTTAGGATGGGGCTTCATGTTATTGTCGAGACGGTCACAGCCCAAAAGCTTCAGCAGCGTCTTGTTCTTCACCAGCGCATCGGGGATATAGGTCAGATACACGCCTGCGGTGTCGCTCTGGAACTTGATGTCGAGACGGAACTTGGTCTTCTCTACCGACGATGCGAGGTAGTACACGTTCTTCATCATCAGATCCCAGTTGCCTTGGGTGGGATTGTTCGAGGTGTTCTTCAGGGACTTCACGAAGAGGGCTTTCGATGTCTCCGTCAGGTCGCTGGCAAACTCGCCCACTTGATAGGTCACGCCACCCGAGGTAAACTCATAGGCCACGGCGAGCACCTGGTCCGTCTGAAGCCCCGTCTTCAGCGACACATATCCCAGCGCCTTGTTCACGGTGTACTCCGACGATGTCAGCAGTCTGGCGCTGAAGAGCTTCTCGTAGTCCACACCGTTCTCAAACTTGTCGATACCTCCCAGCACCGTACTCGTCTGATCGATGTCGCGTGCAGCGGCGTAGTTGTTCACGAGGGTCTCATACTCCTTATTGGCACCGTTGCCAGGCACCAACTGGCCTGTCAGTTGCCATATATCGTTGCTCACCTTCGCGTTCTCTCCGAGGTCTGTCAGGGCGATGATGCCGCGGGTGTTCGAGGTGGTACCGGTCTTGTTCGTCACCCAGATTTCCACTCGGGTGATCTCGATACCCGTCGTCAGGTTAGGCAGCGTCGACATCGCCTTGTCGTAACGCTCTCTGAAGTAGTGCGACAGGAAGAAGTGGCGGTTCTCCTCATACTCGGCCACATCGATCTCGAAGGCTGTCGTGTGGGTGCCGCCCTTCGAAGTGACACTCTTCGTCGACGATTTTTTCTGCGAGAGGACCGTCTGCAGCTTCAGCCTGCCGAACTGCATGTCCGTGCGGATACCGAACAGGCTGGAGGCGCCCTTCACCAGGGAGTTGTTCGACGGGAAAGTCACGTTACCGGCCTCCACGAGCTTGAAGATCTCATCCTCCTTGCCGTCGTATTTCAGCTTCAGGTTCTGCGTGTCGAAGTCGAAGGTGGCATCGGTGTTGTAGTTCAGGTTCATGTTCACCTTGTCGCCCACCTTGCCGTTCACGTTCAGGTTGATCTTCTCGTCAAAGTCGAAGGCGGTCGTCTTGCGGTTACGGATAGGCAGCGAGGGGTTGTCGATGCTCTTGATGTTGGCACCCAGCTTCAGCTCAGCCGTTCCCTGAGTCCTGATGCGCACACCGCCGGGACCGAAGATCTTCTCAGCCGGTCCCAGGTCGAAATGCATGTCGGTAAACGAGAACTTGTCCTTGCCCTCGTTCTTCACGTTCTCGGCATTCTTCTGCCTGAAGAAGTTGCGCAGCAGCCGTTTCTCACTCCATTTCTGGTACTCCTCCGGACTCATCAGCAACGGAGCATTCAGGTAGGAGCCGCCCATCTTCGAGCCAATCAGATAGACATTGGCGGAGTCATCATATTCCACCGTCTGACGGATATTGTCGGGGCGCCGGAGGTCGAGTGCCGACGAGTCGAGATCCTCCACGATCACAGGAGCCGTCGGCTGAATGCGCCACCGCGCGCTCAGCGAGTCTGCCTGCTGTGCCTGCGCACTCACGCACGCGACCAGCAAGCCCATCAATATCCCGATAATCCGCCTCAACGAACTATAAACTCTAAACCGTAAACTCTAAACTGTAAACATCACTTAATCTGTTTAAGCGCCAGTTTCACCACCACTTCCACTGGAGCGTCAGGCTGCTGCTGGAGGATGGCAAGCACCACCTTCTGTGAAGGCGCAGGGGCAAACCCCAGCATCGTCAGAGCCGAGACGGCCTCGTCCTTCACCTGGTTGTTCACTGGCGCCGCTATCTGTCCGCCCGTAGGAATCTCCTCGGCAATACCGAGCGACACGATCTTCTCCCTGAGGTCAACGATGATGCGCTGGGCCGTCATCTTGCCGATGCCCTTCACGTTCTGGATAAGCCGTGCGTTGCCTGCTGAGATGGCGCTGCAGAGCTCACTCACGCTGAGCGACGAAAGGATCATCCGCGCCGTGTTCGCACCTACCCCGCTCACCGTGATCAGCAGCAGGAACGTCTCGCGCTCCTTCTTGTTCACGAAGCCGTAGAGAACGTGCGCATCCTCGCGAATAGCCTCATACACATAGAGTTTCACCTCTTTCTTTCCCTGAATGGCGCTGAACGTGTTGAGTGTGATGTTCAGCCCATAACCGATACCTGCCGCCTCGATGGTTGCCAAGGCAGGGGTCAGTTCGGTCAGCTCACCCTTGATGTATTCAATCATAGTTTCATTTTGTTTGTATATATACATCCTTAAAACGCTGAAGCTGACATTTTATTGCATTTCGAGCCCGATATCTAACAATTTGTCACAAAACGAAAGTTTTTAGATATTTTTTCAGGCAAATCGTTAGGTAATTCGACGGAAATATGTACTTTTGCAACCGAAACAGGACAAAACGACCAAAAAAAGATATTCAATTATGAAAAAAATCAGAGCAGCCGTCGTAGGTTACGGCAACATCGGAAAGTATGCGCTCGAGGCTCTCGAGACCGCACCCGACTTTGAAGTAGCAGGCATCGTGCGCCGTAACGGCGCAGAGAACAAGCCCGCCGAACTGGCACAGTATGAAGTAGTGAAGGACATCCGCGAGCTGAAGGATGTCGACGTGGCCATCCTCGCCACCCCAACCCGCTCGTGCGAAGAGTATGCCAACCAGATACTCCCACTCGGCATCAATACCGTCGACTCGTTCGATATCCACACCAATATCCGCGGCTACCGCGAGCGACTGATGAAGCTCAACCAGGAGACCAACACCGTCAGCGTCATCGCAGCCGGATGGGACCCGGGCAGCGACTCCATCGTCCGCACGCTCATGCAGAGCCTCGCGCCGAAGGGACTCAGCTACACCAACTTCGGCCCAGGCATGTCGATGGGTCACAGCGTGTGCGTACGCAGTAAGAAAGGTGTGAAGAACGCCCTCTCGATGACCATTCCCCTCGGCGAGGGCATCCACCGCCGCATGGTCTATGTGGAGCTCGAAGAGGGAGCAAAGCTTGAGGACGTGACGAAGGACATCAAGGCCGACCCCTACTTCGCCAGCGACGAGACCCACGTGTTCCAGGTAGAGAGCGTCGACGACGTGCGCGACATGGGTCACGGTGTGAACCTCGTGCGCAAGGGTGTCAGCGGCAAGACCCAGAACCAGCGCCTCGAGTTCAACATGAGCATCAACAACCCCGCCCTCACAGGCCAGGTACTTGTCAACGTGGCCCGCGCCTCGATGCGACTGCAGCCCGGCTGCTACACGATGGTCGAGATCCCCGTGATCGACATGCTCCCCGGCGACCGCGCCGACCTTATCGAACATCTCGTATAAGAACAAACAGATCCCCTGCCACTCGTGCAGGGGATCATTGTTTTCTGATAGTTTTAAGCAAAATCGTCGGAAATGTGCAAAAAGTGTTTGGTTATCTCAGAAGAATGCACTATCTTTGCAGCCAAAATGACAGAAAGAATGGATAAAATGAATATAGCCATCTTCGTGTCGGGAAGCGGCACGAACTGCGAAAACCTCATCAAGTATTTCGCTGACCATGCTTACATCAAGCCCGCCCTGGTAGTGAGCAACAAGCCTGATGCCTACGCATTGGTACGGGCTGAGCGCCTCGACGTGCCTACGGCCGTTACGCCCAAAGCCGATCTCAACGATCCTGACATCATGCTGCCGCTACTCAGTAAATACGACATCGGCTTCATCGTGCTGGCTGGCTTCCTGCCGCTCGTACCCGACTTTCTCATCGACGCCTATCCCCACAAGATCATCAATATCCACCCTGCCCTCTTGCCGAAATACGGTGGCAAGGGCATGTGGGGGCATCACGTGCACGAAGCTGTCAAGGCTGCCGGAGAGCCGGAGACTGGCATGACGGTCCACTGGGTGACTCCCGTCTGCGATGCAGGAGAGATCATCGCCCAGTTCCGCGTGGCTATCTCACCCGACGATACCGTTGACGACATCGCCGAGAAGGAACACCAGCTGGAAATGAAATACTTCCCCAAGGTGGTGGAAGATATCCTGAAAACGCTGTAGTGATTATTCTACAGCGTTTTTAAGTATCTCAGAGAGCGTGGGATGGATGTGGACCATATCGGCAAGTTCGCTGATCGTGGTGTGTTTACACATCAGCACGCTGACCTCTTGGATAATATCAGCAGCATGGGCGCCATAGGCATGACAACCTAAAATCACGCCGTCAGCATCGCAGAAAAGCTTCAGCAGGCCTTCCGTCTCTCCCATAGCCAGTGCCTTGCCATTAGCACGCCAGAAGGACTTCTTGCAGGCATAGGCAACGCCTTGTTCCTTGAGTTGGTCTTCGGTAGGTCCAACGCATGCAGCCTCTGGTTCAGTGAAGATGGCTGCGGGCATGATGTTGAAATCTATCGCATCCATCTTGCCGAGAATTTGGTTTACAACTCTGACAGCCTGCATCTCTGCCGCATGGGCGAGCATCTGACGACCATTGACATCGCCGATAGCGTAGATATTTGTGGAATGTGGAATGTGGAATGTGGAAGGATCGACAGGGATGGCGCCGTGGGGGGCGAGGGTGATACCGAGGGCTTCGAGGTTCAGGCCTTCTGTTCGCGGCTTGCGGCCTGTAGCCATCAGGATGACATCGGCCTCAACGCTCTGTGTATTCCCTTTCTTATCCTCGAAGAACACTTCACCATCAGCAATTTGCTTGACGCCACATTGCATGTGGAACGCAATGCCATCCTTTTCCATCTGCTTGCGCAGGCGTTTGGCGATATCACTATCAAGGGCTGGGAGACACTCCTTCAGATATTCAATCACCGTCACCTCAGAACCGAAACGATGGAAGACGCTGGCGAACTCCATGCCTATAACACCTGCGCCGATGATGACAAGGCGTTTGGGAAGGGTGTCGAGGTTGAGAAGACCCGTGGAATCGACCACGCGGGGATCGTCAGCCCCAGGGA
>JAEEGK010008523.1_pt1 | contig 24160 bp, 10 predicted proteins | sample 8958771 | NCBI WGS metagenome assembly JAEEGK01 (sample SAMN16246547, study PRJNA631951) | gut metagenome | biome: gut microbiome; feature: rumen; material: SC-attached | host: Bos | place: Iran: Karaj | collected 2018-10
CATTTGTTAGTTATATTAGTAAAAAATAATTGTTTTTAAATTTTTAAAAATAATAAATGTCATAATAAGGTAAAAATATAATATTCATAAATTAATAAAAAATAGAAGCTTAAAAACCCCAAGAATTAACATCTTTTGCAAAAGAATAAATAAATCAAATGGAAGAAAGATTTAAAACTATGATAAATCCAATAATAGAAAGATTAAAAAAATAAATATAAAATATTATATAAATACGAATTGATGAAAAGAGTAAAAGAATAGATGACTTAGAAATGACAGTAAATAAGTTAGTAGAAGAATTAACACTAAAACAATTTATAAATTAACATTTATAACAATAAAAACATAAATTTTCAAAATAATATATATTAATATAAAAAATTAAAAAAAAAAACAAAAAATCATTTTTAATTAAATTAATAATAATATTAAATTAAAAATATGGCAACACAAGCAAAAACAATAGAAGCAAAAAAAGATGAATTTAGAGCATATTTAGAAAAAACTGGAGTTGTAGATCAATTGACTAAAGTTTTAGTTTCTCTATATGAAGAAACTGATAAACCAACTAATCCTATAGAATTTATTAAAAGAAATATGAGCGCCCCAGAAGAAATTGATCAAGATAATTTAAAAAATGAATATTTGAAATTAAAAGAAGAAAATGAAAAACTTAGACAAAGAGTTACTGAGCTTCAAAAACAAATTGAAGCTTTAAAAGGAGATGAAGGCAATTAAATAATATAATATTTTAACTTTTAAAATAAATGTTTTTATACAATTTTTTTTGTTTTTGTAACTGATTTAAATAATTATATTTTTTTATTTTTTTTTGAATTTTTTTTCATTATATAAGGTTTTTTATACTAAGTTTTGGTTTCTTAAAAAATTATATAATTTAAATATTCCTGTATAATCATAATTTTCTTTTGATTGATTATTTTTTTCTTTTTTTATATTTTGATTTAATGAAAATATTTTAAAATAATTTTTCTTATAAAATAATGGGGTTTTCTGAGATTGATTTCTTTTAATTTCTTTTTTTATAACATTTATATTATTTATATATGGTAATTCAATATTTTTTTTTTCATTAACATTATTTATCATACGAGATGAATTTAATTGATTTTTATTTAAAATTATTTTCTCAGGAATTTTTAAATTTTGTAATTTTAATAATAAATTATCCATACTTAATTTTCTTTTTAATGTTTTTTTATTTTTTTTTTTGTTGTTTTCTTTGAAATTTGAGGCTAATATAAATTTGTTTTTCTTATTTTCTTGATTTTTATATTTAAATCCCTCAATAAAAATTTTCTTAATAAATTGAAACATTTTTAAACAAATTACATCGTTAAATAACATTAATTCATTATGACATAAATAAAATGAATTTGGTTTAACAATAAAAGATTGATTAAAGCATAAAATATTTTTTGATTTTTTTGATAATTCATTTTCTTTCTTATTTAAAGGAATTCTTATTCTTATGTTATTTGCTCCTTTCTGAAGTTCTTCTCCTCTTTCTTTAAAAAATGTTTTTAAAGAATTTGAACTATAAAAATCATTCATAACTTCTTTGATATTTTCTGGTATATTAGATTCTTCTTTTTCATCATTATTTTTTAATTTGAAATCATATAATAAAAAAAGAAATAATTTAAGTTTTTCTTTAATAATATAATTATTATTCATTATTGTTTATTTTGATATTTTATTAACAAAATTAAACATAAATTTTCTAACAAATTTTGAAATATATAATTATTTAATTTTCAAATAAATTTTTGAAAATGTTTATATTTTTAATATTATTAATCAAATGGAAGATGACTCATTATTAGTGCAATTATTTGATAAATTTCCAACTGGAATAATGATAATATCAAACAAACAATTTAATGAAGAAGAAAAACAAAATGAAGAACCAAATAATGTTATTTTTTCAAATTCATTTATAAGAAATATTTTTCAAGAAACTTTTAGTATTAATTTAGAAGAAGAAAATCAAGGAATGAACTATCTAACAAAATTAAAAAAGGATTTAGTAAAATTTAGAAAATGGGATTTAAATAAATTATCTGATAAAACATTATATGATTCAATATTTAATAATAATAATAAAGATTCTAATGAAACTTATATTTCTGATTATTATATGATTTATGTTAAAATTCAATTTATTCCTGATTTTATTTTAGTTTCAATTGACAATTCTAATGATGAAAGAGTTGAAATAAGAAAAAAAATTATAAAATCAATTTCATTTCAACATTTAACTACAATCCATCACGAATTAAATAATCCTCTTAATAGTCTTATAAATATTGTTGAACAAGTTAATCCAGATGAATTATCAAATATTAATTTATCAATATTTTTAATTAAAAGAGTTATTAAAAAATTTATATTATATACAAAATGTGTAATGGATAATATACAATTAGGAGATAGTATATTATCAATTATAAATTTAAAATATGTTTTAGAAAAAATTTCAAATAATATGAAAATTCTTTTTGATTATAAAAAAGTAAAATTTGATATTAGTGATACTTTAGATTTTCTTAATAATTATCTTTATAAATGTGATCAATATTATTTAAAAGAATATTTTAAAAATATTTTTATGTATCTTTATTATGAAGTTCCAAAAGGAGAAGAAATAAAATTAATTTATAAATATGATGAAGATTACAATCCTCCAAGATTAACATTAAGTTTTAAAAAACAAATAATATTACTACCATCAATAAAAAAAGAATCATTTACAAAAACAATTGATTTTTATGATAATTTGGAAATAAAAGAAACAGTAAAATCAGTTGAAGTTACAAGAGAAATATTAGAAAAAATATCAAAAATATTAAATACTACAATAATATTTGAAAAAAATCAATCAATATTAATAGAAGTAATTTTTCAAGGTATGATTAAAAGAGAAACATTTGAAGAAGATTCAAGTTTAGAATCAGATATAAATGAATTTACAAAACATTCAATTTTAAAAGTTCCTACATTTGGTAATTATGATACATTTAATAAATTATCAAACAAAGGAAATGTTAATCATCGAAAAATATTTCTTTTAAAAGAACAAAACTTATCTGCACAAAATACACAAGCAAATTCTTCAGGAGCATACTCAAGTGTAAATTACGTTCCTAAAACAATACATCATCCAAGTTTATTATTTAATCAGAAAAAAAATTCATTATTAAATAAAAATTTAATATCATCAAATTTACTAAAAACAAAATCTTTAAAAGGAATTGATGATGTTGTTGAATTATTAAGAGATCCTATAATTGATAATTTAAAAACTCCAATAAATACAAATGTAGAAAATCAAAATCAATCATCTTTTCATCAAAATAGATTTAATACTTATTTAAGAAAAGAATCAAAAACAACATCAAAGAATAAATCAAGTTTAACTATTTCAAGATCAAAAAGTGGAATAACATATGATGGAAGTATTGATCAAAAAAAAATAAAAGATAATAAAACAAGATTTTCAAAAATAAGTGATATACATTCACTTTTTGGAGATATTAAAAATAAAGATTCTTCACCAATTCAAAATACATCAACAGAAAAAATTATTGATTTAAATGAAACAAATAAAACTATTAAAAAACAAGAAAATGATATTTTAGTTGTTGATGATGAAGAATTTAATTTAAATTGTATGAGAAATTTATTAAAACTTGAAAAAAATAAAGCAGATTATGCAATTAATGGAGAAGATTGTGTTAAAAAAGTTACTGAAAATCCTGATTATAAATTAATTTTTATGGATGTTTATATGCCTATTATGGATGGTTTACAAGCAAGTAGAGAAATTGAAAAATTAGTTAATGAAAAAAAAGTTAATAAAAATTTAATTATTGTTATTATTTCTGCACATTCTCAAGAAAGTATACAAGAACAAATTAAAAATATTTCTATTATTAAAAGATTTATTCAAAAACCTTTGACTAGAAAAAAATTACAATCAATTTTATCTGATTTTTATTATTGATAATAAGGAAAATAAATTTTGTATAAATAATAATTTAATCCCTTTATTATATTTTAGTTTTTGAATGAGTACTAAAATTATGTATTTTTATTTAAATTTATATGTTCATTTAATCTTGAATTATTATAAAAAATCTTTGCCTTAATATTTGTTTATCGATTATTATTTTAAATGGTGAATTGAGAATATTAAATACTAATTTCAATCAAATAATAGTAATTTAATATAAATGAAAAAGAAAATATACAAATTATAATAAATTTGTAAAATAAGTAAATAAAATAATTAATATTTTTAAATTTTAAAATTAAAATATAAAAATGAAATATGTATAATTCTTTAAATACAATTTATTTAAGAAAATTATTGATTACATAATTTAGTCTTTAATATTTATTTTTACCAAATTAATGGATTTAAGCTATAATTTCAAAAAATTCATAAAATAAAATAATTATTAAATTTGTATTATTTAATTTGCTTAATCGTTAAATTTGAAATTTGTAAAAATTATAAATTATATAAATCTTAGTTTAATAACTATAATTTGCTTTTTATCTGTATAAGATAATTAATCAGAATATAATGAATTTGTTTCATAATTTATTATTCTTAATAAGTTATGATAAATTAGCGGTATTTAAAAATTCAAAAAAAATAAATATTTAAATTCAAAATTGATAAAAATTTATTTAAAAAACAAGAAAAAGAGAAACAAATGAATTCTAAAAATATTCAATCAGAAATATTAAAACAAATATTTATAAATTATGAAAAAGAAATTGACTTAGAAAAACAAAGAAAACATCAAATATCTAATTCTTATATTTTTAATGATTCAAAAATAAATGATTTTGATAATAATTTAGAATCTAATAATGAATTAATATTAAATTTAAACATTGATATCAATATTAAATATGAAAATTATAATGGAAATAAAAGACCAATTAATAAAATGAAACAAAAATTATTAAATATTAAACACTGTAGGAGGATTTCTTCATAATTTGATTATATTTTCCTTTTTATAACCTTTTTATAAATAATTAAAAATATTTTAATATATGAAAAAAAATAAATTTAAATAAAAAATCATTTAAATATATATTTAATTAAAAAACCAATTAAAAAAATATTAAAACCTCAATATAAAAAAAAATAATAAAAAAAATAAAAAAATATAACCCCTAAAAAATAATTAAAAAAAACCTAAATATAAATAATACAAAAAAACAATAAAAAACTAAAAAAAAAATATGGATAAAGATTACGATTTTATAGGAAATTTATATTTTGATCCAATAAAATCATTAAATCTTCGTAAATCTCATAGAAGATATCGTTTAAAAGAGGAACCAAAAGAAAATGAAGAAGACAAAACCGCTTCAACAGACTTAATTCAATCACTACCAAGTATAAATCAAAGTGTAACATTAGGAAGTGTAATAATGCAGAATTGGGAAACAAAAAGACAAATTCCAAAAGATCTTCCTACAGAAATGATGCAATATCCAGTATTAATTGATAGAAATAAATTTCAATTAAAAGGAAAAAAATTAAAACCAATAGAAACAAATAATAGATATGATAATTTTACACAAGATAAAATATTTGAAACAGGAAGTAAAGTCGCTTTAAGTACAATGCCAACTAAGACTAATCGTTCTGAAATTGTTGCTAGAGATATTGTAAGTAATCAATTAGTTACTTCTTCTAATTATGAAGAAGAAAAAAAACAAGTTGCTTTAACTGAAAGTTCTGTTTTAAATTTACCTAAAAAAAAAAGAGAAACCGTCAAAAAAGAATTAATTGATTTTTCTACTTTTAATAGACATTTATATTTAAGAGATAATGACTTTCTTTATGCTAAAAGAGTTGGTGGTCCTGTTGATTTTGTTCTTTGTACTTATCAAGATATTAATCCTAGAGCAAAAAAAAGTAATTTACCTCAAATTGTCAAAGGAAAAAAATCTGCTATTCTTAAAAATCAAAAATTATGTGAATATATTACAATTTCTAAAAATACTGTTACTCAAAGTCAAAATGGTATTTTGACTATTTATTCTGTTCAAGAATGGATTGATAATTATAAAAAATATAAAAAGTTAATGAATATTTCTTTATTTAAAAATTTTAAAAATGCAAAATTATTTGATTTATGGAAAAGATTTTATCAAAAATCAAGAAGACAATATTATACAGATAAATTAACAAAGAAATTCTTTTTAATTGATGAACATTTAAGAGCTGGAATATTTGGAGTAAGAAGTGTAATTGAAGAAATAAAAGCAAATAATATTTTTGAAATGAATCAAATGGAATCATTATTATTAAATAAATTTAAAGAACTGCATTCAGATACATTAAAATTAGTAGATTATAATATAGAAGCATATAGACTTAGAATAAAAAGAATAATAGGAGAAGCATGTGCAAAAAGTTATAAAGCATATAAAGAACTTAAAAAAATAACATTAGATGATAATGTTTCAACTGATCAAAGTACTTCTGATTCAAAAAAAAATAAAAATAATGATGAAGGTGGAAATATACAAAATTTCATTAAAGATGCTATTCCTTATGCACAAGATGCAACTAGAAAAACACATTATAAGAAATTATTAAGATATATTAGAGTTATTGATTATTTATTTAATGAAGCTAAATATCAAGTTATTAATTTATCTTTAGGATTATTAGATAAGAAATTTAAAAGATTACATGAAGCATTTATTAAAAAATTTCTAGATGCTCCTCTTATTATTACTAAAATTTTATGTATGAGTGGTAATATTTATTATAATCCATCAATCAAATTAATGAGTGAAGCAATTTTTGATAATTATATTCAAGAAACTATTTATTGTGTTATTTATAAAAAAAATTTTATTGATCCTAATGAATTTCAACAATATATGTCTGTTTTTGAAGAAGTTTTTGAAGTTTCTGTTGATCAAAATGCAAATTTGAATACTAGAATTAAGGAATCTGAACCAATTTTAGATAAATTTAATTCAATTAGAGAAAACTTTGATAAATGTCATGAAGAATTAAATAAATATGCTGAAAGTCTTGTTCCTATATATAGAACTTATCTTGAATATAATAAACTTAATTTTAAAGAATTAGAAAAGTCTGCTACTCCAAAAGAATTAAAAGAACTTTTAGAAGATTTTAAAAATCAAGAAAAAATAATTAAAGCATTAAGACCATTTAAAAATATAGGAATATTCCAATTTCAATTAGATGATTTATTAGAAATGATAACAGATGCACCAAGACAATGGTTAGAAAAAATAAAAATAGTAATACCAAATGTATTAATAGCAAAAGAAAATGCTTTAATAGAAAAATTAACAGAATATTATAATGAATTAAATGATCCAGTTGAAAGTGTAGAAACATTTATAAAATTAAAAAAAATAGTAGAAAAATGTAATAAAGACAAACAAAACATAGAAGATGAATCAAATGATATAATAGATTTACAACAAATATTAGAAAATAATAAAGAAATAAAATTACAAGAATATGATCAAAAATTATCAACAGAATTAAAAAGTGTAACAGTAAATTATGAAAGAAAATTAGATGGTCAATCATATTTTATAGATAATAACATATCATCATATAGAGCAAAATTAAAAGCAGAAATTGATAGATTTGATCAACAAATTAAAGGAATGATTACTGAATTAAATAATGAAACATTAAATAAATATAATGAAGATACTTTTGGTGCAATTGATTTTCTAGAAGAAAATTCATTAAAAATACAAAAATGTGTTAGAGAAGAAGAAAAATATAAACAAGAAGAAGAAGATTTAGAAGTTGATCCACTTTCAAGAAGCAATTTTACTAATTTAAGAGATTTAGTTTATGATCAAGAATTAAAAGTAAAAATATGGAATAGTGTTAGAGAATTTCAATTTAAAAAAAGTGAATGGGAAAAAGATCAAATTTTAAGATTAAATATTCCTAAAATGGAAGAATTAATTAATTCTTGGATTGAATTATGTGATATTTGTATTAATGATTTAGATGTTCCTGGAGTACCAACAGAATTAAAAAAAAGATTACAAGCTTTTCAAGTTTTAATTCCTGTTTTTAGAGCTTGTCAAAACCCAAATATTCAAAATGTTGAAAGTTTATTAAATCATTTAATGGATTTATTAAAAACTGAAATGAAATTAGATGATGCTTTATTTACTACTGAAAAATTAATGACTATGCCTCATATTTATGATAAAATTGATGAAATTGATGAATTAAATACAAGAGCAAATGAAGAAAAGAGATTGAAAGATTTAATTAAAAATATTGATGATGGATTTTATGGAAGAAAAGTTCCTATTAAACCTAATTATGATAAGAATGAATTAGAAAAAGAATTTGAATTTGTTGAAGAAAATATTAAAGTACTTAATAAAATTTATCTTGAAAAATATGTTAAATGTATTATTCATGAATTAGAAAAAACTAGTATTGATTTTAATAAATATCAAAATATTTTAATGCAATATGTTTTATATCAAGATTATGTTATTAAAAGTGAAGGTATTATGGAAAGTGGAGAATTTGCAAAAGAAATGCCAACTGAATATAAGAAATTAATGAGTGAAAATTTAAAAAGAAATTTATATAAAACTGTTAAAGATTATCCAACTGTTATAAAATTATTAGAACATGCTTATGATAAACTTATAAATATTATCAATTCTATTATTCAAAACTTTGAACAAAATTATAAAGCAATTGGTATCTTTTTAGATAAAAAAAGAAAAGAAATGCCAAAATATTATTTATTATCAAATGATGATTTATTAGAATTATATCAAGAAAAAGAATCAAATGAAATTAAATTAAAAATATTATTAAAATTATTTCCTTATATAACTTCAATTATTATTGGAGATGATCAAGATGAAAATATCATATATGATACTATTGATGGTGAAAAAATAACTATTAAATATACAAAAAGTACACGTTCATTAAAAGATTTAATTGACTTTCTAGATTCATGTTTAAATAAAAAAATAAAAGAATGTTTCAAAGGTTTTAAAAAAGAATTTGAACTTTCATTTAAGACAAAAAATGGTAAAAAACCAAAAGAAATAATAAATGAATTAATAACAAATAAAGATAATTTAGGACAAGCAATATTTAATTGTATGTATTATTTAATGATAGATTCATTAGAAAAATCTCTTTTAATTCCTGATGAAGCATTTGATAAATTATTTGATTTATATAATGATATAAAAGAAGAAAGAATAATAGAATTTATTGAAATGTTAAAAAAACCAGAAACATCATTTTTACAAAAGAGAATTCTTGCAAATATAATATCATTACAAAATTATTCAAAAATAATAATAGAAAATTTAATTAGAGAAGATGTATCAACAGTAACAGATTATAATTTTTTCAAAATAATAAATGTAAAAATAGAAAATGATTCATTTATATTACATTTCTTAAATTTCACATTAGAATATGGATATGATTACGTAGGAATAGAAAATAATTTTATGATGATTCCAGATAGTGAAAGAGTATATTTAGTTTTAGCAAGATCAATTATGGTAAGAAGACCATTTGAATTATATGGAATTAAAGAAAGTGGTAATAATGAAACTTTAAAAACTTTTGCTAATTTATGTGGTAAGAGAATTAATTATGTCAATACAACTGAACATTTCTCAGTTCAAGCTTTTAATAATATTTTATATGGTAATTTAAAATATGGTTGTTGGATTTGTTTAAATAATTCTGAAAATATGAAATTTGATTTATTAGAAATTTTAGGTAATCGTATTTTAGAAGTTTATAGAATGTTAATTAAAGCTACTTCAGGACAAGAAGAATATTTCCAAGAAAATGGTGATAAATTCCCAGTTAAAGTTAAACAAATGAATATATTCTTTTATAGAAATTTATCATATCAAACTAAATTTAATTCAGATGATATTCCTAAAAATATTAAAAATTATTATAGACAAATTGGTGTTCCTTGTTTAGATGCTAAAATTTATTTATTAAATGCATTAAATAATTTTGCAATTGATAATCCAGAAGAAGTAGCAAATAAAATTATGTATACTATATCATATGCAAATAAAAAAATTGAAGGTACACAAAAAGTAAATTTACCTTTTATTTTCATTAATAAAATTATTATTGAATTACTTAGTAAAGTTAATGAAATTAAACCAAAAAATAAAAATGAAATAATAAGACAGATGATAAAAGATTTATATCAAAGTTTAATGAATATAAAAGAATATGAAGAATTTAGAAAGTTTATAAATGAAGTTTTTGAAATGAAAGATTATGAAGGAGATATAAATCCAGAATATAATATTTCAGATGAAAATATATCAAAAGCAATAAAAGATGAATTAGCAACATTTAAATTTAATAATCAAAATTTCGAACAAAGAGTATATCAAATTTTTTCAGCATTATCAGAATTTGATTGTTTTACTTTTGTAGGTCAGCCAATAACAGGAAAATCACAATTATTCTTAATATTAAGTGAAATAACAAAAAAATTAAATGAAATTGATTCAGTAAAATATGCAAAAATGTTAGCAATAAAAATTTATCCAAAAGCAAAAACATCAGAAGAATTATTTGCTGGAAATAAAGTATTAAAAGCTTATAAATTTAATAATAATTTCTTTTATAATATGATTCAATTATTCACTCCTGATAATAAGGAAATTTTAGAAAAATTAAATCTCTATTATTATGATTCAATGTCAAGAACAGTTAAAGAAAATGAAAATTATGTTATAGATTTTAATAAAGAAGATAAAAAAGAAGAAGATAATATTGAACAACAAGATGATATTTCATTAGAAGGAGATGATAATATGATATTTACTTCAAATAGAAATGATAAAGTTATTCAAGAAAATATTATGAAAGCAATTATTTTTGATGGACAAATTGATAATAGTTGGATTGAATATATTAATAATATTTATACTGATTGTAAATTTTTAACTACACCAATTGGAGATTGTCTTAATTTAAATGATAATTTTAAAATGTTTTTCGAAGTTATGAATTTAAAAAATGTTTCTCCTTCATTTTTAACTAGACAATATATTGTTCATTGTGATACTTCTATTTTTTCTTGGGATAATATTTTATATTGTTGGATTGATTCTAATAAGAAAGTAACTGAAAATTCTGATTTAAAAAATTATATTAGAGGACTTTTTGAAAATTATTTCCCTAAAGTTGTTGATTTTGTTCAAAATAATAAATTTAAAAATATATCATTTAATGAAAATTACATAATGAAAACTTTAATAAGTATTTTTGATTCAATAATTCCAATGTTTAATTTCGAAGATAAAAGAATAGGAAAAAAACATTTTAATGTAGTACCAAAAATAGAAATAATTAAAAAATGTACATTATCAATATTCATTTTTACTTGTGCTTGGACAATGAATTTCTTATCAAATTTCATAATAAGAACAAAAATTGAAAAATATATTGGAGATATATTTAAAGCTGATGATCTTAAAGGTCCAATTTTTGATTATTATATTGATCCAGAAACAAATGATTTTGAATTATGGTCTAATTTATTAAAAGATGATATTTATCAATGTGAATATGGAAAAAAAGGAGAAATATTCCAATATGGAAAATTATATATTAATACAATTGATACAATACCTTATACTTGGTTATGTGAGAAATTTATTTCAATGGAAGTACCATTTTTCTATAATGGAAAACCAAATACTGGTAAAAGTGCTTTAATCACTAGTGTTTTAGATAGATTATCATTTAAATATTTAGAAGTTAAAAAAGTTAAATATTTAGTATCATATAATACAACGCCAGAACAAATTGAAAATTATTTAAATTCAAATTTAGATATGATAAAAAGAGATAAATTCGGAGATAGATTTGGTAAAAAAACAATATTATTTATAGATGATGTAAGTATGAATCTTAAAAAAGATGAATATGGTTCATCACTTGTTTTAGAATATTTAAGAGAATTATCAGAAAATCAATATATATATGATCAAAAGTTTAATATATTTAAATATTTAGATAAATTTAATTTATGTTGTTGTGGTAATGTATCATCATTTCCAAATGATGATAATTTTAATAGATTTATTTCTGGATTTATTTTCATGACTCAAGTTCAACCTGATGAACCTTTTATTCCAATTTTTAAACCTACTTTAGAATTTTGTTTAAGAAATTATATTCCTAATACTTCTAGTATTACTGCAACACAATATATTCAAGTTTTAACTAAATTAATTAGTTCTCTTAATGAAAATATTATTAATGAACCTAAAAAATCTCATTATTTATTTAATATAAGAGATGCTATTAGAGTCATTCAAGCTTTCCATTTATTTAAATTTAAAGGAAGTAGTGAATTTGTTGAATATCTTAAAAAATGTTTCTTTTATGAAACTTCTCTTGTTTTTGAAGGAAAAATGAATAAAGAAGAAGATATTAAAACATTCAGAGAAAAATTATGTGAAAGTTATTCATCTGTATTTAAACAAGATAAAGTTACAGTTGATGGTATTTTTAATGAAAAATGGGGAACTCAAGAAGGATTTATTTATGCAAGAGATTATAATAATTTCAATAGTGATAATGATGAATTATTAAATGAACATGTTTTCATTCCAAATAAACAAATATTAAATAATTACCTTAGAGAAAAAATAAGTAATTATTATAGAACAAAAGATATTAAAGATAAAAACTTATTAAAAATAACAGATAATAGTATAGATTACTTAATTAAAATTTTAAGAGTTTTAGAAAATCAAGATCCAAATATTTTACTTATTGGAAAAGAAAATTGTGGAAAAAATACATTATTTAATTATGCAGCATATATTTCTGGAATTGATGTAATGTATCTTGAATCATCATATAATAATGTCCCACAAGAAATTTTCATTCAAGAAATAATTTCTCCTCTTTTACAAAAAGCAACTATTGATAATAAAAGAGTAGTATTATTTATATCATCAAAAATTACAACACCATACATTTGGGATGTTATAAATAAATTATTTGATACAAAAGAAATTCCAAATAATTTCATTTTCATTGGACCAGATGATTTAGGGAAAATTACAGAAGAAGAAACAATTCAAAGATTAGAAAAAAATCTTTCATTTTGTATTGATTTAGTACCAAAAAGTGAATTATATAGAAATTTATTTACTTATTATCCATTTATTGTTAAAAACGCTCAAACTATTTTTATTCATGCTTGGAATAAAGATGATATGATTTCTTATTTCAATGAATCAATTCAAAAATTAGAAATTGGAGAATTAAAAGATAAATTACCAGAAACATTTTCAAGCATTTTTTATTATGCAAATAAATTATATGATGAATATTCAGAAAGATTAGGAATGAAAATGAATTTAACACAAAAACACTTTTGTTCAATGGTTGAATTTTATTGTCAAAAATATAATGATTATAAAGAAATTTTAATTCAAAGACAAAAAAAATATAATGACGCAATTGAATTATTAACTAAATCACAAAATTTAATTGATGACTTAACAAAACAAATAGATGAAAAAACACCAGAAAAACAAGAAATAGAAAAAACAATTGATGAAAAGAAAAAATTAATAAGTACAAAACAAAGAGATAAAGGAACATGGAGAGTAAAAAGACAAGATGAAGAAAAGATAATAAATAATTTAGATATTCAAAAAAAAGATAAACAAGGAGTATTTAATGATATAATTCAACCATTTAAAGATTTAGCACAAAAAGCATTAATTCAAGTAAATAAGATAACACCTGGTGATTTAACAGAAATTAAAAATACTTGGGATTCACTTACTTTTGGTAAATTTGTTTTAGGTAAATTATATGAACTTTATGGTGATAATAATACAGATTGGGATTATATTAAAAAAACTTTAGATATTAAAATAATTAAAAATTTCGCTCAAATTGATATTGTAAAGAATCCAGATAAAATATTAAAGACTACAAGAGATGTTACTAATCATCCTGATTTTACTCCTGGTGATAAATATCAAAAACCATTTAGAACTTGTGGTATTTTATGTGATTATTTTGTTACTTTAAAAAATTATTTTGATGAAATTGATAGACAAAAAGAAATTTTAGGAGAAATAGAAAGATTAACTAATGAAATAGCTGAACATAATGCAAAAAGTAGAGAATATATTAATAATGTTACTAATCTTGATAAAGAAATTACTGAAATTGAAACAGAAATAAATAAAGTTCTTGATGTTAAAAGAACTAATATTGGTTCATTAATTAATAAATTAGATGGATTAAAAAGTGTTTTTGAAGAATATATTTCAATATCATCTGAAAAACTAAAAATATGGGTAAATAAAAAAGGAGATATTGATGCAATTTTATCAGGATTTGATTTTTATTTAATGATAATATCTGCTTTTATATTTTATGGTGCACCATTAAATAAAGCATATAGAAATAAATTTAGAAAATATTTATATTCATTAGCACCAATTTTAGGATTAAATGATTTAAAAGAATTTCCAATATATAAAATATTTGTTGAAGTACTTGATCAAAGTGGTAAAGATTCTGAATTTTGTTCATCAATTGCACAATATAATGATTTTCTTGCTGAAAATTTCACAATGATGTATATTATGTCTCATAAAATTCCTTATATTATTGATTATACTAGATTAAGTGCTAAATTAATTAGTGAATTTTTAGAATTAAAAAATCCAAAAGGTATTGTTGTTACAAAATATAATGATGTTAATGAAGATGGTGAAATGTTTGATAAACTTGAATCTTCAATGAAATCTGGTAATATATTATTTATTGAACAAGTTGAAGAAAATATTATTAATATTATGGAAAATTATATTTATGAGAAAAGTATTTATAATGGACAAAAGGGAAAATTCTGTTATAATATTAAAGGTAAATTATTAGAAAAACATGATAAATTCAAATTATATTTTATTAAATCAAAAATGACATCAAAAATACATGAAAAAGCATGGAATGATTGTTTTGTAATTAACTTTAATTCACCAAGTAATGTTGTTGAAAGAGAAATATTAAGATCATTAGCAAATGAACAAGATCCAATAACTTTCCAACAAATAAGTAAAATAAGAAATGATATAAGTAAAGACGAATTTAAAATATTAGATACTGAAAATAAAATATTAAATTTCAGTAATCAATTTGATACAAGTGGTAATTTAGAAAAATTAGAACATAATCAAACTCTATTAGAAAGATTTAAAGTTCAAATTCAAATTCATACTGATTTAAATAAAAAAACTTCAAATGATAAAAAGAGATTAAACTTTGATTTAAGTGAATTAGATAGATATAATTTAATATCAAAAGAAAGTGGAAAAATTTATAAATGGTGTTTCCATTTCTTTGACTTTGATAATATTTATATGTTTACATTAGATTATTTTAATTCATTAGTTAGAGAATATTATAAAGATAAATTTGGAATATATAAAGATAAAGTTAAAAAAAGAAAAGTTTTAAAAATTGCAGATGAAAATGAAGAAGAAGAAAAAGAAGATAAAGATGAGAAAGAAGAAGAAGAAGAGGAAGAAGAAGAAGAAGATGAAGATTCTCCAAAGAAAAAAAAAGAAGAAGTTGAAGATGTTCCAACATTTGAAAAAGAAAATTTAATGGAATTAATAATTTTCTTATATAATAAAATTTCAAATATTTACTCAAGTGATAAGAGAAAATTCCTTTTATTAATTTTATTATTTTATAATATGAAACAAAGAGAAGAAATTCCAGGAAATTATAAAGATTTAATATTATTAGTTGATAGAATTTTCTTTAAGAAAAATATAGATAGAGAACATTATAAAGAAAAATCTCCTATTAAATATATAACTGATGATCAATGGAATGCATTAAAAGAAATTAATGAAAAAGGTTCTTATATTTTTACTATTATAATTGATCATATGGAAAATCATGTTTCTGAATGGGAAAATTATTTAAATGATGATAATTATTCTTTAAATAATTTTATTTTATTTGATGAAGATGTTGAAAGTAGTATGAATCCTTTAATTAGATTTTTATTATTTTCTATTTTAAAACCTTATATGAGTGATGCTATTGTTACTTCTGTTTTAAATTCTATTTTTAAAGAAGATGATCCTGAAAATAAATATGAAATTAGTAATGAATCAAGATCACTTAGTAAACAATTTATTGAAGATTTTAGTCAAACTAAAAAACCACTTTTATTTGTTGAATTAGAAAAAGATGATATTATTATTGAAAAAGAAATTAAAGATTATTTACTTCCTCATTTAAAATATAATAGTGAAGTAAATCCAAATAATAAAGAAACTAATAAAGAAAGTAGTAATGAAGATATATCATATAAAGAAATTATTCCTTCAAAAATAGAATTAAATGCTAATGAATTAGATATTATTCATACAGCAATGAAAAATGGAGGTGTTATATTAATTAAAAATGCAAATATAATAAAAGATTCATTAATGAAATTAATGGATGAATTTGAAGATCCTCAAGCAGTAATAAGTGAAAAATTCAAATTAATTTTTGTAGTTAAACATGATACTCCATTAAGAACATTTTTATATTCAAAATGTGTAATGATAAATAGAGATATAAATATTTTAACTCAAATGAAAGAATATATTATTGATTTAATTGATACAACACCAATTGATCAATTTAATAAATTTATGAATAATCCAAGTACAAATAATAGTGCATTTTTCATTAAAAAATTATATATTTACTTTACTATTATTCATGCTGTTCTTATTCAATATTGTTTAAAGAAAGCAGGAATATTTAAAATACCAATTGATTATAGAAGAAAAGATTATTATTCAATTTTAGGTTTTATTTCAAATTTCATTTCTTCATTTAATGATGATAGATTAAAAGAATTAAGTAATAATGATACTTCATATGGATTTACTTATGATTCTTTAATTAAAATTGTTGTTGATATGTATATTCATTCAAGATTAATTTATCATTCTGATGTTGCAAGAGTAAATAAAATTATTAATGCTTTCTTTAAAGATGATCAATTTTTAAAAGATGAATTTTTATTTAGTTTTGATGAATTTTTAATTCCAAAAATAAAACCAGATGAAAAAGAAATTATATCAAATCAAGATGAAGAAAATTTAAATAAAAATGAAAATATACAATTAATGATTTCAAAAGATAAAGTAATAGAAGTTTTTAGAAATATACCATATGAACAATATGATTGTTTATTATTTGGAGTATCTCAAAATATATTAAAATTAAATGCAGAAAAAGAAATAATAGACTTCTTTGATACAATAGGAAGAGGATTACGTGGAAGAAAAATATTAAAAAAGAAAAGATTCCAAAAATTAAATATAGAAAATGTAAAAAAATCTTTACAAGATATAAAAATAAATATTCCAGATCCATTATCAACACAAGAAGCAAATCCAGTATTATTTAAAATAAATAAATATAATGAATTCTTTAATCCATTAGATGCAATATTACAAAATGAAATAACAGAATATAATAAATATATTAATGATTTAGCAGTTAATATAGATCAAATAGAAAAAATATTTAAAGGAGAAATGATTTGTCTTGATAGATATTTAGAAGCTTTATATGATTTAAGTAATAATTTCATACCTAAAAAATGGTGTGTTCATTATATTCCTAATAGAAATTTATCTATTGAAGATTGGAAAGTTAAAATTAAAAAAGCTTTTGATGATTTAAATAAATGGATTCAAGATTCTTATCTTTATGAATATGATATTTCACTATTTCATGATAGTAGATTATTTTTAGATACACTTCCTATTTATTTCCAAAAGAAATTACCAGAAAATGTCTTTGCTACACCAGATAAAATTGCTTTGAAATTTTTCTTAACAAGATTCCAACATTATGAAGAAATAGATGAAGAATCATTAAATAAAATAAAAGAAAATAATCATAATCAAGAAATATTATTTATTAGAGGTTTAAAAATTAATGGTTTTGAGTCTGTTGATGATGATCATGATATTCTATTTTCTGAAAGTGATTTTAATAAAGAAGGTGTGAAATGTCCTTTAATTGGATTAACTTATAATATACTTGAATTTAAAAAAGAAAAAACTGAAGAAGAAGAAGAAGAAGAAGAAGAAGAGGAAGAAGAAGGTGAAGAAGAAGGAGAAGTTGAAGATGAAAATTAATAAAATTAAGATATTTAATAATAAATAAAGGATCAAATATATATTATTTATTAAAATAATCATTATTATTAAGGATATATATATTTATTGATTAAATATTTTATTTTTTTTTATATTGAATTTTTAAATATATATTTTTATAATAATCATTGAAAAAATAAATAAAAGAATAAAACAATAAAAATAAAAAAAATAAAAAAAATTAATTAAAAAAATTATATAAGAATTAAGAAAAATAAATCTATAACTTATTAATGTCAGAAAAATATTTCTACGATAAATTTTTCCAAACATTAATAGAACTTCATGAAGAAATTCAATTTGAGCAATGGCCAGCGAGTGTAGGACCAAATGGAAAAAAACCAGCAGATGATTGGAAAGATTTTAAACAATTTATAAATTTTTTTGTTGGAATATATGTGAAATATATTTATTTAATGGGAAAAATTGAAGATGCATATGATCAAATAATTCATGTTCAAATAAGAGCAATGGTAAAAAAATTTTTAGAAAATATTCTATGTAGACTTATTAAAGTAAAAGGAGAAATTATTTATTATACAAATCCAATAATTGATTTAAAACCATGTCATTATGTTTTTTTAGATGAATATTTAATTGATTTAAAATTAGAACCAAGTGATTTAGAAATTTCAATTCCAAGATATTTTAGAGAAGATAATTCTGATAAAATGAAAGAAAGAAGAATTTTATTAGAAGAAGGATTAAAAAGAGTAAATAATGGTAAAATATTAGAAGAAGAAGATAAAACTAAATTTTTTTATCATGTTGATTTACAATTCGAAGAAGCAGTTTCAATTTTACAAAATTTTGAAATTTGTAGACAAAATATTAAACGTATTTCTGCACAATTAAAATTTGCTTCTAAGAAAAATGAAGAACAATCAGGAAATAATCAAGTTTTAGTAGGTGATGAAAAAAGAGCAATGATACTTAAACATTTAATTGCTATTCAAAAAGTTAAACAAATAAGAGAAGATGAATTAAAGTTTTTAAAAATGAAAAAAAATTCTATTGAAGAAGCTGCAATTATTCCTGCTTTAAATTCAATTGGTGCAAATCCAACTGAGAAAGAAGAACAATTTATGAATTTAAAAAGTCCACAAGAAGTAAGAAAAGATAGAAAAGAAATTCAAAAAGAAAAAGAAAGAGATTATGAAAAATATTTATCAGATATGGAAAATAGTATAAAAACAATTGAAGGTTATGATATGAGAGAAAAGATGATAAATGCAAGAAGAGATTGGATGGAAAAATATAAAAGAGATAATAATGGTACACCACCTCAATTAATTCAAGCATTTTATGATCAATTTAAAGTTACTTTACAAGAAGAATTAGATGATAATCAAAAGAAAGAAAAAGATAAAATTGCAAAAGATAAATTAAAAAAAGAACAAGATAAAAAGAAAAAAGATGAACAAGGTGATATGATTAAAATAAAACCATATACAGGACCAAGTGGTGTTGAAATGGAAAATATACAAAAATATATAACTGATTTTAAAGCATTATTTGAAACACCATCTGAATTTATAAATCAAAAAGATGATTTTATGGAAAATTTAGCTAGAACAGGAGTATTAGAAAAAGTAACTGAAGCTATTAGATTAGAAGTAGATCAAATGATAAGTGTTGAAATGGCAAATAGAAGAACAATATTTTTAAAAGGTAAAAAAGATAAAAAACCAAAAGTTCCTAAAGTAAAAGTTCCACCTGAGAAATTTTGTACTGGAGAAAAGCCTTTAGCAAAAGTTCCCTTATCAGAATTATTTAATGAATTAATAGATAAACAAGTAATTCGTAATATGGTACCACATACATTAGATGAATTAATATGTGATTTTAATTATATAGCACATAGATTAAATATAGCAGAAGAAACATTAATAGATGTACCATTATTTTATACTAAACAATTAATAAAAGAATATTGTATTTTCCCATTAGGAAGTCAATTTGTAAAAAGTAATTATGGTTTGAATGTTGCTTCTGTATTATTTCATGGTCCTCCTGGTACTGGAAAGACTTTAGCTGCTTTAGCTTGTGCTTATCATACTGATGCTTTATTTATTGATATTTCTCCTAAGAATGTTGATGGGAAAATTGGTACTAAAGAAGAATTAAGTAGAACTTTAGCTTCGGCTTTTAGAATTGCTAAAAATTATCAACCTGCTATTATTTACTTTGATCATGCTGAACAAATACTACCTGGTAAAGTTAAGAAAGCTAAAGGATTTGTTAAAAATCCACAAGCTCAAAAAATGAAAAAATATATTTTATCTATGAAAAATTTAATTACTCAAGATATGAGAGTTTTAATTATTGGAAGTACTAATCAAGGACAATATCTCAATAAGAAAGATTTTAAGAATATTTTCGATAAAAGTTTCTATTTTGGTTTACCATCATATTCTGATAGAGTTAAATTATGGAAAGAAAAAATTGCTGAGAAAACTGATCAAGGTGATTCACTTGATTATAGTGTTTTAGGAGAAATGTCTAATGGTTATAGTCATGAATCTATTATTGAATGTATTAATTATACTTTATCAAGACAAAGAATGGATAGAGTTAAATTTAATCCTTTACAAACTGATGAGTTTATTTCTAGTCTTGCTAAAACTGAATATTTCTATCAAGATGATTATGTTAAAGAAAAAGAATTCTTGAATTTCGCTTCTGGAATGCAAGATATTTATGATTTGTTGAATAAGAAAAGAGAAGAAAATGAGAAAAATTCTAAAAAACGTTAAACATAATTTAAATATAAAAAAAATGAATAATATTTCAATTATTTTTTTTGGTAATATCATTAATAAAATTTTTTTATTTATATACAAAAATATAAATAAATAAAAAAAAAAAACTAATTTTAGAACAATATCATATTTAAATTTTCCACCATTAGATTTTTAATAAAAATTTTTTTTAAATAATTTAAAAATCCAAAAATAAAATCAAAAATAAAAAAAAACCAAAAAAACAAAAAAACTTTTATAAAAATTACCAATCAGCAAAAGGATCTTCAGAAGGTGAAATAGCAACAGCATCATCATCATCATCATCATCATAAGAATTAAAATTACCACAATCACCACTTCCACTAACTTTAGGAATATAAGGAGCTTTAATTTTTTCTTTTAAAAGTGCATTCCAATCCATATTTTTAAAAAATCTATGATTTTTAATATCATTAACACCACCTTTTAAATTTCCATATCTTTTACTTAAATCCTGAACTAAAAGATGTTTAACTAAACTTTTAGCATTTGAATTAAAAGAACTAGGAAATTTAACTTTACCTTTTAAAATCTTTTGATAAATAACCATAGGATCTTCATCATTAAAAGGATCAATTCCAGCTAACATTTCATAAAGTAAAACACCAAAAGTCCACCAATCAACTGGTTTACCATGTCCTTTATTAAGTAATATTTCTGGTGCTAAATATTCTGGTGTACCACATAAAGTATATGTTCTTCCTTCGCATATTTTAGCAAAACCAAAATCTGTTAATTTTAAATATCCTTTTGTATCAATTAATACATTTTCTGGTTTTAAATCACGGTATATTATATCTTTTGAATGTAAATATTCAAACATTGAGACAACTTGTGCTGCGTAAAAACTATTTTATTTATAAATTAATTATTATATTAAAAAAATTTTTTTTATTTTTTTATTTTTCTTACGTTGCTTGATCTACTGGGAATTTTCCTACACTTCTTAAATATGTAAAAAGTTCTCCTCCATTTACTAATTCTATGACTACATAAAGATATTTTTCATTTTGACAAAAGCCATCTGTAAAAACCTATATTTATTTTATATTATTTTTTATTTACTAAAAATGGATGTTTTATTATTGAAAGAATTTTTATTTCGTTCATTATGTGATCTACTTGTTTTAATTTAATCAATTCTCCTTTTTTTAATATTTTTATTGCCCAAAATTTTCCTGTTGTTTTATGTTTTGCTAATTTAACACGTCCAAAAGAACCTGAACCTAATGTTTGTTCTAATTTATAATCGGATAATTTCACTCTCTTTGGTTTAACTTTGGAGAATGCTTCCATTTTTATTATTTTTATATATATGTATTTATTATTAATTATTTATGATTACATTTTTTTTTTATTTATTGTGAAATATTGTATAAAAAAAATATTTTTTTATTTATTTTATTAAAAGGAAAAAATAATGTATTTAAACTAAATTTGTTTATATAATAATTAATTATTCACAGTACAAGAGATTTAAAATTAAATGAAATATTATTATTATTATAATAATTAACCTACCTTCACATTTTTACATATCTTGAATTTATATTTATATTTTTAATATTTTTTTTATTTTGTATATTAGGTTGATATGCAATTAAATTATTGTTTTGTTTATTCTTATTTCTTTCTGAAATAGGTCTAATTTTCTTTTCTTTTTTTATCTTTTATTATTTGTTTCATTTCATATATATTTTTTAATAATATTCCAACTTTTTCATTTACATCTGGATCCCTTTTTAAATTATCTGGAATATTATTAAATAATTTTTTTATTTCATTATTTACTTTTTTTCCATTTATTGGATTTATTAAATTATTTTGAATTTTAATATTATTTGATAATATTTTCTCTTTTTTTTCAACTTGTGGAAAAAAATGAGGTGTCTCAGTTAATATATCATTATTTTCAAATTCATAATTTTTATCTTTTGAATTGATATTTTCATTCTCTGTATTAATTGTACTATGTGAATTTGTTGAACTATCAATTTTATATGAAATAATATGAATGATATTATTTTCTTTTGTTTGATTTAAATTATTTATTATTTTTTCTGTTTGATTTTTACCTATTTCATCTGAATTCATTTTTTTAAATGATATATTAACATTTTCAAATTGTGGATTATTTGATGAATTAGAAAAAAAATCTTCAGGAAAGAAATTTTTTAAATTGTTTTGAGGTGTTATTGGAAAAAATTTTTTTGATTTTTGTTTAGGATAATATGGAAAATGAATATTTTTAGAAGAGATATTATTTTCTCCTTCCTGAACAGGATTATTCATTTTATTATATTTTATAAAATTAATATTATATATATTCTATAAAATCTTTAATTTTCAATAATGATAATGAATAGGTTCAATTAATTTTTTTTATAATTTGAGATTTTAATTTGTAAATTATAATCATTAATCAAAGTATATAATTCATAAATCATATACAAAAAATTAATTAGTAGAATATATTCAATAATAATAATCAAAATAACCTTTTTTTACAATTTAATTTATCAAAATAAAGAAATATTTTATAAATAATTTGAAAGAATTAAAAATTTTATTTAAATTTTATTATTCAAAATATCTTCCTATTAATATTAATCAATATTAAAAATTAAAAGTTTTTTTCTAATCATTGTATATTTTATAGCATATCTTTAAATTTTTTAAATTACTTATTAGAATAATTTATATTATTAAAAATATTAAAAAAAAATGAAGAAAATAATTTAAATAATATGCATATTTGAAATGATAAAAGAATAAAAAACTCTATTAGATCCAGAATTATTCATTTATAATATGAGAAAAAAAGATTATTGATGAATTTATTAAATATAATTTTAATAAAGAAAAAAATTTTAAGCTGATTATGGGATTTATTATAAAGATTTTTAGAAAATTAATTTGAATATTCAAATTATTATTTTGAGTTGAAATTCAATTTTAAAAAATTTGATATTTTAATTAAAATTAATAATTAAATTAATAGTTGAAAAATTAAAAAATAATATATTTTCTTAATAAATAAGAACTTTTGT
>JAEEGK010008525.1_pt1 | contig 24154 bp, 17 predicted proteins | sample 8958771 | NCBI WGS metagenome assembly JAEEGK01 (sample SAMN16246547, study PRJNA631951) | gut metagenome | biome: gut microbiome; feature: rumen; material: SC-attached | host: Bos | place: Iran: Karaj | collected 2018-10
CAATTTTAATATTAACTAAACTCATTCTTTTGCCTCCTGATTAAACCTTCGAAATTGCGTTGAACTTACATGTGCTGATGCACGCACCGCACTTAACGCACTTATCAGCGTCAATTGCCATGGATGCGAGCTTGTGTCCTTCTGCAACGTAATCTGTACGTGTGATGCAGCTTGCAGGACATCCCTTAGCGCACATACCGCAGCCGATACACTTATCAGCGTCGATCTTGTAAGACATAAGGTTCTTACATACGTGAGCAGGGCACTTCTTGTCAATGATGTGAGCAAGGTACTCGTCACGGAAGTGAGCAAGAGTAGAGTTTACAGGGTTGGATGCTGTCTGGCCCAAAGCGCAGAGGGAGTTAGCCTTGATTGTCTGGCTCAGTTCTTCGAGCTCGTCAAGATCCTTCATTGTGCCCTTGCCCTCAGTGATTCTTGTGAGGATCTCGAGCATTCTCTTTGTACCGATACGGCAAGGTGTGCACTTACCACAGGACTCGTCGCAGATGAATTCCATATAGAACTTAGCAACGTCAACCATGCAGTTGTCTTCGTCCATTACGATAGCACCGCCGGAACCCATCATTGATCCCTTAGCTACGAGGTTATCGAAATCGATAGGCTCGTCAAGATACTCAGCTGTCAAGCATCCGCCGGAAGGACCACCTGTCTGGATAGCCTTGAACTGCTTGCCGTCCGGGATACCGCCGCCGATATCATAGATGAGCTCTCTTAATGTTGTACCCATAGGAACTTCTACGAGACCAACGTTATTAACTTTTCCGCCCAAAGCGAATACCTTAGTACCCTTGGACTTCTCTGTACCTACAGAAGCGAACTTGTCAGCGCCTTCTCTTAAGATGTAAGGAACGCATGCAAGTGTCTCTACGTTGTTAACGCATGTCGGCTTGCCCCAGAGACCCTTAACAGCCGGGAACGGCGGTCTCGGACGGGGCATACCGCGCTTACCTTCAATGGAGTTAAGGAGCGCTGTCTCCTCACCGCAAACGAATGCGCCTGCACCGAGTCTGATCTGGCAGTCGAAACTGAAGTCTGTACCGAGGATGTTCTTTCCGAGCATACCCTCAGCTCTTGCCTGCTCGATAGCGATCTTAAGTCTCTTAACAGCGATCGGGTACTCGGCACGTACATAGAAGTAACCTTCTGAAGCGCCGAAAGCGTAACCTGCGATCATCATACCTTCGATAACTCCGAGAGGGTTACCTTCGAGGATGGAACGATCCATGAATGCACCCGGGTCGCCCTCGTCGCCGTTACATACAACGTACTTCTGGTCAGCATCGACATTAAGGGCGAACTGCCACTTTCTGCCTGTGGGGAATCCGCCGCCGCCACGGCCACGGAGTCCGGAAGCCAGAACTTCATCGATAACTTCCTGCTGTGTCATTGAGAGTGCCTTCTTGATACCCTGGAAAGCGCCCATGCCGATTGCTTCGTTGATGTCTTCAGGATTGATAACGCCGCAGCCGTTGAGAGCTACACGTCTCTGCTTCTTATAGAAGAGAATATCTTCCTGCTTTGTAACCTTCTCACCTGTCTTAGGATCAACATAAAGAAGACGCTCTACGATCTCGCCACCAATAAGGTCTTTTTCAACGATCTCGTCAACGTCTTCAATCTTAACCATCTTATAAAGAGTATCCTCAGGATAGATCTTAACGAAGGGGCCCTGTGAACAGAAACCAAAACAGCCTACCTGGTTAACAGTAGCCTTGTCTTCGATACCCTTCTCCTTGAGAAGAGCCTTAAATCTTTCCATGATCTCTGTGGAGTGTGCGGAAAGGCATCCTGTACCACCGCAGAGAACGATATGACGCATGCCGTCAGCGCCCTTGATCTTGTCGTCAAGGCTCTTGGAGAGAGCTTCAAATCTCTCATTAAGGTCAGTAACAGAACTTATCATGCCTTAGCTGCCTCCTCTTTCAATTCATTAATGATCGCGGGAACCTGGTCAACCTTAACCTTAGGGTAAACCTTGCCGTTGATGCTTACTGCGGGTGCGATACCGCATGCACCGATGCAACGGAGAGCGTCCAATGTGAAAAGACCGTCTTCTGTTGTCTCACCGGGCTTGATGCCTAAGAGCTCCTGGAACTTATCGATAACGTTCTGAGCGCCCTTAACGTAGCATGCTGTACCAAGGCAGCAGCCTACAACGTACTTTCCCTTCGGAGTAAGAGAAAAGAATGAGTAGAAAGTAACAACTCCATAGATCTCTGCTACCGAAATACCTGTCTTCTTGGAAACTAATTCCTGAACCTCGAGCGGAATGTATCCGTACTCATTCTGAATGTCACTCAGGATCATCATCAAGGGAGTCTTGTCGTTTGCGTGACGATCACAGATCTCCGTAATCTGAGCGACAGCAGCTTCTTGTAATTTTGCCATAAAAACCTCCTGCCTCTTTTGGGAATATTCCAACCTGTCAATTTTACTGTGCAGGGTGGCAGTTAGTCCATACTAACTACCACCCATTATTGCCGTTTTATGTATCAAAAGTGTGAAAAACTTAACGCTTTTGAATAACTGTTATTCTTCCTCAACATTGCTTGCTGCGATAACCTTGTCAGCTACTTCCGGAGGTGCTGCCTCATAGCGGACATGTGACATGGCAAACCAGCCTCTGCCCTGTGTCATGGACTTGAGGTCTGTAGCATACTCGAGCATCTCGGCTGTAGGAACTTCCGCATTAACAACGGAGCCTAACTCGTCTGCGTCGATACCCATGATGCGGCCGCGTCTCTTGTTGAGGTCACCCATGATGTCGCCCTGCTTATCCTCGGGGATGTGTACCTCCACCTTGGAGATGGGCTCGAGGAGAACCGGATTGGCAGCAGCCATACCTGCCTTGAATGCGAGGTTTGCAGCGATCTTGAATGCCATTTCGGAAGAGTCTACATCGTGGTAAGAACCGTCGACCAGTGTAGCCTTGAGGTTAACTACGGGATAGCCTGCGAGGATACCCTTCTTAACGGATTCCTGTAATCCCTTCTCAACTGCAGGGAAGAAGTTCTTAGGTACGGCACCGCCGAATACCTTCTCTTCGAATACGAGATCTTCTGTCTCAGCGTTGGGCTCGAACTCGATCCAAACGTCACCGTACTGGCCGTGGCCGCCGGACTGCTTCTTGTGCTTACCCTGTACCTTAACCTTCTTGCGGATGGCTTCACGGTAAGGAACCTTGGGTTCGCCTAATTCACAATCAACATTGTATTTATTCTTGAGCTGGCTTACGAGGACCTTGAGCTGCATGTCACCGATACCGGAAAGTACCATCTGCTTTGTCTCAGGGTTTGTCTCTACTGTGAAGCAATGATCTTCGTCAGCGAGCTTTGTAAGGCCGGAAATGATCTTATCTTCGTCGCCCTTCTTTGTAGGAACGATGGACTTGGAAAGACAAGGCTGCGGGAACTTGATCTTAGGAAGCTCGACAATACGTGCGCGGTCGCAGATAGTGTCGTTCGTATCTGTGTTGGAGAGCTTGGAAGCAGCACCGATATCGCCTGCCGTGATGCAGTCTGTTGTGATCTGCTCCTTACCCTTGAGATAGAACAAGCCGCCGATTCTCTCGTCCTTGCCCTTTGTAGCGTTATACACTGTGGAGTTAGCGCGGAGAGTACCTGCGTTAACCTTGAAGATACTGATCTTACCAACGAACGGGTCAGAGATCGTCTTGAAGCAGAATGCTGCGAGAGGATCGTCGATCGAGCAAGCGAGAGGCTGTGTGCTGCCGTCAGGAAGCGTAGCTTCGAGAGCGGGCTTCTTGCCTGCCGGAGGTGTGTCCTTGGAGATGCAGTTGAGCAAGAAGTCGATACCCCAGTTCATGTAAGCGGAACCGCAGTAGATCGGGTGGAGCTTACCTTCACGGAAGCCTGCATGTACGCCGTGACGGAACTCGTCTTCGGTGAACTTCTCACCTGCGAAGAACTTCTCCATCAAAGCATCGTCTGCTTCTGCAACTACTTCGTTAACCTTCTCCTGGAGCTCGTCAACTCTAGCGTTGTACTCTTCAGGGAGGGGATATTCAACGAACTTGCCTGTAGCCTTGTCAATGGAGAAAGCCTTACGGTTCATAACGTCTACGATACCTGTCATCTTGCCGTCTTCCATGATAGGGAAAGAGAGCGGGATAACAGAAGAGCCGTAACGCTCCATCATACGTGAAGCAACTGCTTCAAAATCGGCATTGGGCTCATCCATTCTGTTCATGAAGAACAGGAAAGGAACCTTCTTGCCGTTCAAAAGTCTGATAGCCTTCTCGGAACCGACGGATGTGCCGCCCTTTGCCGAGATCATGATAACGCCGGAATCTGCGATTCTGATTCCGCTCATCTCTTCGCCCAGGAAGTCGAAGTCACCTGGAGTGTCGATGATGTTGATCTTGCTTCCCTTATATTCACAGCAGGCAACGGAAAGGCCTACTGACATCTGTCTCTTGATCTCCTCAGGATCGTAGTCGAGCGTAGTATTACCGTCGTTAATCCGGCCCTGACGATTGATTGCTTTGGTGTAATAGAGAATAGCCTCAGCTAATGTCGTCTTGCCGGAACCTACATGTCCGAACAATGCGATGTTGCGAATCTTGTCTGCGGAATATTTTTCCATCAGTCATTTCCTCCTTCGAAGTCAAAAAAATAAATACTTATTAATTATAGAGTATGTCGTATGCTATTTCCACAAAAAAATATCTCTGCCCAAAACTTTTTTTGTGCATTATCATTTTCGAGCAGATAGCCTGATTTAAACGCTTTGCGGACTTCCTGCGGGCAATAAAAAACCGTCCCGGGGTTTCCGGGACGGTCGTGATCACAAATGTTTTGTCCGGTTATCTTGTTAATCTTGCCGGTCTTGCGAAAATGAGGACCAGTCTGTCTTCCTTGGAATTGAAGTTGCCGCCGGAGAGCGAGGAAGAGAGTGTGGCTTCCTGTCCGCCGCCCATGGAAGCGAGGAGCTTTCCGCCGTCATCATCGATAGTGGAAACAAGTGTCCAGCCTTCGGAAGACTTCTTCTTGAGGAGCTTCGTAAGCGCATCGATATTAACTTCGGATGCCTTGTTGTGCTCTACTGTCTCAACAGAATATTCCATCGGTACGCCCATACCGCTTCCGCCTTCTCTGACCTTCTTCTCCAAATCTGCTACTGCATTGTCGAGTGCAGCAAGCTTCTTCTCAAGCTCAGCCTTCTCCATCTCTTTCTCCTTGATCTGTTCTTCTAATTCAGTAATCTGATCGAGCATCTTGCCCTTCTCGCTCTCGCTTAAAGCAGCCTGCTTAAGGAAGACGGCACGCTTTTCTGCGTTGAGCACGATCTCCTGTGCAGCAGCCTCTGCAAGAACGGTAGCGTTCTTGGAATCGGCGATGATGCTGTTGGCTTCCTTAAGTTCTGCCTGAAGACCCTTGATCTGATCCTGGATGTCAACTGATTCCTGCTGGAACTTGTTGTACAGTTCTTCAGCTTCAGCCTTTCTGTCTTCAGCTTCCTTCATCTCGGCCTGAGCCTGCTTGAGGGTATCTTCAAGATCCTTCTTCTGCTCCTTTGCGCTCTTCTCGAAGCCTTCGATCTCAGCTGCGAACTCATCGCGCTTAACTGCAGCTGCTTCAGCCTCAGCCATAACGATCTTTGCTCTCTCGGTCATCTCGTCGAGCTCGGCCTGGGCCTGCTTATTGCGCTCTTCGAGGTGCATGATGATCTGGTCTCTTTCAGCCTGTGCTTCAGCGATAAGCTTCTCCTTCTCGGCATTGGCAATATCTCTGTCGCGCTCGGCGTCCTGCTTCATCTTGAGGACTTCGGCAGCCTGCTTCTCAGCGATCTTCTTATTCTCTTCGGCGATCTTGATCTTCTCTTTCTCAAAATCTTCGTTGAGCTTAACGATCTTGTCTTCGCAGGCCTTGATCTCTTTTTCCTTCTCAGCCTTGATCTTGTCGGCGTTGTCCATCATTGCCTGGACTTCCTTGGCCTGGGCGATGATCTCGTCTCTCTTGGCCATAGCCTCGGCATATTCCTTCTCGACCTGGGCTGCGATCTGCTCTGTCTGCTTCTGTGTCTCTTCGTAGATCTTCTCCTGCTCGATCTTGGCAGCAGCGATCATGTCGTCGTGTTCTTTCTGAGATTCCTTCTTCGCATTAGCCATCATCTCGTTGGCTTCCTTGCGGAGAGCGTCACGCTTGTCGCGGGCTTCGATTACTTCGTCACGGATAGTATCAACGGACTTCTCCAAAGCTTCCTGCTCTGCGAGCTTCTTCTTCTGATATGTAGTGAACTCTTTGTCGAGCTTCTCTTTCTCGGTCTCGAACTGTTCCTGCAAAGTCGAATAGTCTTTTCTGAGCTTATCCAAAGCTTCGAGGATCCTCTTCTCCTCTTCGGAACGCTTAGCTTCCGCACGTGCTATGTTCTCCTGTTCCTTCTGGACAAGGATCTTCTTAGCTTCGGCAGCTGCCTCTTCGTTGTTTCCCTGTGAAGCCTTCTGGAAATCATATTTGCACATTGAGCAGCGGGCAACATTGTCACCCATCATTACGCCGCAAACCGGACATCTCTTCATACTTTGATTCTCCTAATAAGCATGCGAAAAGAACACATGCAAAAATAATATGTGCTTATTATATACCAGCTTGTCAAAAATTATTATCTTTTCTTCAAATAGTTTTTATAAATTTTTAGTTAATTTTGAAGGAGACCTGAACCTGCAAAGGCCTTTTTTTGTGAGCGTTGCCATATATGAGCGGCCAATGCGCATCCTTATAATAAATTAACGTTTTTCAGGAGGGGAATATGAATCGTTTAATCACAAAGACAATCGCTGCCGCAACAGTTGCTGCCATCAGTATGACTGCATTGGCCGGCTGCGGCAAGAAGACAGACGCGAATAATTATGCTGTCGTAGGCATCACCCAGGAGCCCGGTATTTTCGATCCTCACACAGTAGTAGCTGCAGGTGACGAAGAGATCATCTTCAACATCTACGAGGGCCTTTATAAGTTCGACTCACAGGGCAAGCTTAATCCTTGCCTCGCTACAGACGTTGAGATCTCTTCTGACGCTTCTGTATATACATTCAAGATCAGAGAAGGCGTCAAGTTCCACGACGGTTCTGATCTTGACGCAAATGACGTAGTTTACTCATTAAAGCGTGCAGCAGGCCTGCTTGATAATCAGGACGGCACAGCGCTCGTTTCAGAGCTCGATCCCATCGAGAGCGTCACCGTTACTTCCGACGGACGCGTTGAGGTCAAGCTTGAGGTCTCCAATTGCGAGCTTTTGAGCTACTTTACGACAGGCATCATTCCCGAAGGTTATGACAACTGCCAGGCTGCTCCCGTAGGAACAGGCCCTTTCAAGTTTGAGTCATATAATCCCGGACAGAGCGTGATCCTCGTTAAGAACGAGAACTACTGGCAGAAGGGTCTTCCTTATCTCGATAAAGTAACTTTCAAAGTCTGCGCTGATATGGATGCAGGTCTTACAGAGCTTTCCAACGGAAGCATCGATATCTTCCCTTACCTCATGAAGGACCGCGCAGACCAGCTCGATCCCGCGAAGTTCAATGTTTTGTCCAACGGCTCCAACATGGTACAGATCTTCGCTTTAAATAACAGCGTTGAGCCTTTGAACGATGTAAGAGTACGTCAGGCAATGAGCTATGCCATCAGCAGAAAGGACATCATTTCCGTAACCATGGACGGTGCAGGCGTTGAGCTTACCACCGCAATGAGTCCTGCTATGGGCAGCTATTACGATACTTCACTCGACGGCACTTATAACCAGGACGTCGAGAAGGCAAAGGCTCTCCTTGCCGAAGCAGGATACGATAACGGCTTTGATATCACATGCACAGTGCCTTCATCTTATCTTGTACACGTAAACACAGCAGTAGAGCTCGCTTCCGAGCTTAAGGCCATCGGCATCAACATGGAGATCAAGCAGGTTGACTGGGCTACATGGCTCGATGAGGTATATGCAGGACGTCATTACGACACAACGGTCATCTGCCTTACCAGCACATACGCTCCTTTCGATGTCGTAGGACGCTACGAGTCAAACGCAAGCGGCAACTTCATCAATTACTCCAATGCCCGGGTCGATGAGCTCCTCAACCAGATCCCCATGGTAGCTGACGACAATGAGAGAACAGAGCTTTATCATCAGGTATTGGCACTCCTTACAGAGGACGCATGCTCGGTATACATCCAGGATCCTACTACGATCACCGCAGTCTCCACGAGACTTGAAGGCTACAGCGTTTATCCGATGTATGTTCAGGACATGTCGACAGTAAAACTTGTAGAGAACTGATCAGTTTTTGAGTTAAAGTAATATCGGCAAAGGGCTGTCACTTGGCAGCCCTTTTGTTATGCATTTAGCCCCAAAACCATATATAATAGGTTCTTAATTAGTTTGAAGGAGCCTTAAAACCTTGCAGAGCAAAACCGGATACCTCATCGGTAAGTTCATCGAGCTGGTACTGACGCTGTTCGTAGTGTCACTGCTTGTTTTTGCTGCCTTCTCGATCATCCCCGGCGATGCTGCAAGAGTAATGCTGGGACCCGATGCCACCGATGCACAGGTGCAGCTCTTAAGAAGCCAGATGGGCCTTGATAAGCCTCTTGTTGTCCGCTATTTCGCATGGATCGCAGGTGTCTTCACATTCAATCCCGGTACATCTTATGCTTACAACATGGGTGTAGGCGAGCTCATCGCGCAAAGGCTTCCCGTCACATTTGGAATGAGCGCGATAGCCATGATCATGGTCGTCCTCATCTCTTATCCTCTGGCAGTATTGAGCTCGAGAAAGCCCGGGCGCTTGGGCGACCAGGTGTGCTCGGTAATAGGACATGTGCTTTTCGCGATACCGCCTTATGTGGCCTCGCTCCTCCTGATCCTTCTGGCGGGCTCGGTCTTCAAGCTGATGACCGTAGGCACCTATGTAAGCCCTCAGGAAAACTTCATCAGCTACATCGGATGCCTCCTGCTTCCGTCATTTGCGATCGCATTGCCGAAGATCGCCATGAGCTTTAAGTTCTTAAGGTCTTCCATCATCGAGCAGAATTCCAAAGACTATGTGCGCACCTCCAAAAGCCACGGCTTGTCGGATCTTAAGATCCTTGTGCGCCACGTTCTCCCGAATTCCAACGTATCTTCGATCACGATCATTTCCATCATCTTGTCTGACATCTTAGGCGGCAGCCTCATTGTCGAGCAGGTTTTTAATCTGCCCGGCTTAGGGCGCCTGCTCCTTTCTGCGATATCAAGAAGAGATTTCCCGCTCCTGTCGGGCATCGTCTTCTATCTGGCACTCATCACCGTCCTCCTGTACTTCATCTCCGACATCGCTTCAAGCCTTGCCGATCCGAGAATCAGGCTGAAATAAGGAGGATCTGTAATGACGCGCGCATCACGAAAACTAAGATCTCCCGAAGCTTCCGCATTCTATATCGCGGGCATTCTCCTGCTCGGAATTGTCGTAGCGGCATTCATCGTCTCGCTGTTCTGGACTCCGTACGCACCTGACGCCACGGATGCTTCATCCAAGCTCCTTGCGCCCTGCGCAGATCACCCGTTCGGAACGGATAATTTCGGAAGAGACGTACTCTCGCGCGTAATGGCAGCTTCCAAATACACGATATTCATTTCCGCTGCAGGCGTAGCGATCGCGCTCGTCCTCGGCACGGTATCAGGCATTCCCGCAGGCTACTTCGGCGGCTTTGCGGACAGGTCGATAATGCTTCTCGGCAACAGCATCATGTGCTTCCCCGGAATCCTTCTGGCGCTCGTTGCGGTAGCTGTCTTCGGACCTTCAGTCGCAAATGTCATCTGGGCTCTGGGACTTGTTTTCGCGCCCACATTCGCGAGAGTCTGCCGTGTCGGCACAATGGAAATAAAGGAATTGGATTATATAACGCACGCGCGCGTAATGGGCGTAAAACCTGCGCGCATAATGGCGCTGCACATATTCCCTAACCTGGTCTCACAGCTCCTGCCCGCAACAGTCATAGGCCTTGCCAACATGACGCTCTTTGAATCCGGCATGAGTTATCTGGGCTTAGGCGTTCAGCCGCCGGATGCCTCATTCGGCAAGATGCTCTCGGACGCGCAGGCGTACGTCCGCATAGCTCCCTGGCTGATCGTATTCCCTGCCCTGATGCTGGTCTTCTACATCCTGGGCCTCTACTTTATCTCTGAGGGACTCCGCGTCAGCCTCTCGAAAGGAGGCAAGTGATGGCCAGACATATACACATCGTTAAAGTTCATCACCTGACCCTCTCTTTCCCGACAAGGAAGGATCCCAATCCGAAGCCGGTACTGGACGACGTTGATTTTGGCATAAGAGACGGCGAGATATTGGGCCTTATCGGCAACTCCGGCTGCGGCAAGACCATGACTTCGCTCGCCATCGCGGGACTTCTCCCGGATAATGCGAGGATCACGCACGGCTCGATCAAGTTCGCCGGCAAGGATCTTTTCGCCATGAAGCCCAAGGACCGCCGCGCGATGCTCGGCAAAGACATCGGAATGATCTTCCAGGAGCCTTCCACGGCCTTAGACCCGCTCATGACCATCGGAAGACAGCTCGAGGAGGTCCTCACCGCGCACAAAGATAATACACAGTCCGGAGAAGACCGTCTCAAGGCGGTAACGGATATGTTAGAGCTCGTCGGATTCACAAATGCCGAAGAGATCTTAAGCCGCTATCCCCACCAGCTCTCAGGCGGCCAGCGCCAGCGTGTACTCATTGCGGGTGCCGCGCTGCTTAAGCCGCGCCTTCTGATCTGCGACGAACCGACATCTTCTCTTGATACGGTCACGACTGTATCAATACTCGCCCTGCTCAAGGAACTGTGCCAGAAGCTTAAGATAACCATTCTCTTCATCTCCCACGACCTGTCGGCCGTAAGAGGTTTCTGCGACCGCGTCATGGTAATGAAGGACGGCAAGATCATCGACAAGGACACGACGTCGGATATCTTGAGCAACCCCAGAAATGCTTACACCGCAGAGCTTCTGACCAACGCAAGGCTCGACACGAGGATACTGGGCTTAGAGCCCGCCAACGTGGATTATCAGGCAAGTCCCGTCCTCACGGCAAGGGATATCACGGCAGGATACGGAAGGTCGCTTTTCGAGCGCGTCAGAAAAACCTCCGAAGAAAAGACGGACAACAACGTACTGCACGGCGTCTCGCTGGATGTATATCCCAACGAGATCTTAGGCCTCATCGGCGGCTCCGGCAGCGGCAAGACCACGCTCATCAGATCGCTTCTGGGACTCCTTCCTCACGAAGGAACTGTCAGCATAAAGAGCGCAAGCATCGGCGCGATCTTCCAGGATCCGGTATCATGCCTGAACCCCGCACACACTATCAAGTGGCACATGGCCGAGGCATTGAGATCATCGTCAAAAGACCCGGGAAAGGGATTCAAAGGCAGGGCTAAAGCTCTCAAACGGATAATCTCCGTGCTCGAAGAATGCGGCCTCGGAGCGAAATACTTGAACCGCCGTCCTAACGAATTGTCGGGCGGTCAGCGCCAGCGCATCGCTATAGCAATGTGCCTTATCCAGGAACCTGCTCTCATCGTGGCAGACGAACCTTTCTCTTCGCTGGATGCAAGTTCTTCAGCTGAGCTCTTAAAGCTCATGACCGACATCAACCGCGAGCGTCACACGGCGTTCCTTCTTATCACGCACAACATCCACATCGTAAGACAGATCTGTCCGCGCATTATCGTCATGGACGAAGGCAGGATCTGCGAAGAAGGAACCACGGCAGAAGTCCTGACCAACCCGAGGTCGGAATGCACCGCCGCACTTCTTGAGGCTGAGCGCCGGATCCACGGCATCTGAACTCCATAAAAACCGACATTAAGAAAGGCTGCCCCAAAAAGGAGCAGCCCATCTCAAGGGTGATCTATATAAAGTGAAGTCACTTCATACTGTTTAAAACTTAGTTTGCACTTAGAATCTCATTCAACAATTCGTTTCTAAGTGAAACTAAGTCTTATTATGTTGTCTTTAATACAATACCGTACTTATCTTTAAGGTATGTAATCTGTCCACTAGTAAGTTCAAATTGAATATCTCCCCAATTCATATCGGGACATTTGTCATTCTTAAAAGAATCGCTCATGCCTCTGGATCCCAAATCAATTTCATATTTACCGTTTGATTTTTCGGTAATAGTAACATTTTCAGCATCCCAGCCGTTATTACGTGTCATAAAGAAAGTAGTAACATCACCGTCTGTTGTAGCGCTTATTACACCTTGTTGACCATTTCCGGTTCCGTTATTGCCCGCAGAAACCGTTGCGCCCCATGTAACATTTCCGCTGCTCTGTTTCTTTGACGTTTCAGACGTTTGTGAAGGCTTAGGCGTAGTTGTATTCGTAGGAAGAGGTGTAGGTGTATCCTTAGGATCTACATCACCACCGCCGCCGCCGTTGGTGCTTTCATCACTGTTCTCATCTTCACTGGATTCTTCAGTAGCTTCGCTGTCCTTAGGCTTATAAGAAGGAGGTAAAACATAATCGGCATTGTTCTCATTGATCGCGTCGACCTCGGACCTTGCTGCGTTCTCGAAGTTGTCACCATTGTTTTCTTTGAGATTCTTCTGAGTCTCACGTGCTCTTGATAATGTAATTGCAACACCGGCAAAAGCCGCTGCGGAAACAATTACAACAATAGCCGTAACGATCAGGATTTCCGTGAGAGTAAAGCCTCTCTTGCTGCTGCTCATTTTTTTCATATAGATCACACTCCCTTGAATCAGATTTACCCTTGAATCACTAACATTCATCTGATAGTAAAATTATAAAAGACCAGATTTTTAAAATTCAATCACTAAGATATTGATTTTGTGAGTGTGCTTTTAACAATATGTTACGAACAATTAAATAAGTTCTGAATTGAGTATCCGTTTTGCTTCTTCAAGAAGATCTTCCCTTTTATTCGGGCACTTCTCCTCAAGGTAGTTTTCGAACACAAACCCCAGTATCCTGCCTATTTCAGGGCCTTTCGGGGCGCCTAATCCGATTATGTCGTTGCCGTCTATCTCAAGATCCTTGATGTCGAAAACAGCTCCCGAAGATCTCAGCTCCGCGCCGATCTTCTTAAGCTCTTCAAGGTGCTCAAGTCTCTTTAATCCGAGAGGAGAATGCGCAAGGATATCGGCTTCCTGAAGTATCTGGAGCTTCTCGATTATCTCATCGGGATATTCGCTCATAAACTTGTGGACAGCGATCCTGTCCGTATCTACATAAGTATCGTGAAGCCTTACGAGAAGGCAGACATTCAGAATGAACTGCTTCGGGAACTTCAGTCCGGTCAGGACTCTCTCGCAGATCAGGCGGCTTACCAGGGGGTGGCCTTTCATGTGTCCTGCTCCTGACCTGCCGATCACGAAGCACTCAGGCTTGCCGAGATCGTGGAAGAGCGCAGCCATTGCAAGCTCAGGATCTCTTCCTTCATCCTCCTGATAAGGAATGTTATCAAGCACTTCGAGAGTGTGCTCCAGCACATCCTTGTCGTGATATTTGGATTTCTGGTCGAAGCCGCGGCATACGGCGATCTCAGGTATTATGACGCTCAGCACCTTCCAGCCGCACCTGACGGCCTGAGATGCATATTTGCCCGTAACGATCCCTAAAAGCTCGACGGCGATCCTCTCGCCTGATATGTTCTTCAGTTCATCTGCCCGCTCTTCCATTGCGCGGAGAGTGTCCGGCTCAATATCAAAGCCGAGTCTGGATACGAACCTGATGCCTCTTAATATTCTCAGCGCATCTTCGCTGAAACGCTTGTCAGGATCGCCCACTGCCCTTATCAGGTGTTTGCCGCAGTCCTCAAGTCCGCCTGTCGGATCACATATCCTGCCGTCACGGTCCATATACATCGCGTTGATTGTGAAGTCTCTTCTCCTGACATCTTCTTCGATAGTGGTCTTGAAAACGACTTCGTCCGGCCTTCTCAGATCAGAGTATTCCCCGTCTTCGCGGAAAGTGGTAACTTCGACATTCCCTCCGCTTGTCACAGCCGTAACGGTGCCGTGCTTTGCGCCGGTATCGAAATACTCTATCCCTGCATTCTTAAATATCTCTATAGTCTCACCGGGCAATGCCGAAGTCGCGACATCGTAATCGTGAGGCTCTTTGCCCAGAGCGATATCGCGCACGGCGCCGCCGGCCACGTAAGCATTAAAGCCTGATCCTTCGATCAGCTCCATGATCTTTTGCACGTAGTCCGGAATGCGGTTTGCGTCTTTTATATTTTCGCGCGTATTAATAATCATAAACAGATTATAACAAACACCAAAACGTCATATTCTCGAAATAATAGACACACTATTTAAAACTATAATTATTTTGTTTAATTATGCGCGCGTGCTCGCACTATGGGAGGATAATATGATTTTTACGAGAAAACCCTATCAGATCGACTCCGTCTATTTCGAAGACAACACCCTTAAGATCGGCTGTCAGTGCCAGGAGTATTCCGAATCACTTACAGGCGGCAAGGCCTGTTTCTCCGACACAAAGGGAAGGATAACCGTATCGGTCTTCTCACCCGCGAATAAGATCATTGCGATCAAGGTCACCAACCATCATGCAGAGCCGAGATCCAGAGTCTCTTCCGTTATCGATCTGAGACCTTCAGTTAACGGAGCGATCGAAGACAGAGGCGAATATCTCGCATTCAAGAGCGGACCTTTTGAAGCTCATATCGACAAAAAGATCCTCTCTATCAAGTTCTTCTATTGCGGCAACGAGATCTTGAGCCAAAACGGCAACATGCCCGTCTTCTACAGATCAGACTCCGGCTCCGAGAGCTGCTACACAGTATCCAAGAACGCTTCTACGGGCGCACGCTTCAACTTGAACCCCAGAGAGATCTTATACGGATTGGGCGGTGCAGGCACTACGATCATCCGCAACGGCCAGGTCGTTAAGGGTGAAGACTTCAAGGGCACTCCCGGCACTGAGCACATTCCGTTCATTCTCTCAGACGCTAAATACGGTCTGTTCGTAAACACAAACCGCCCGGTAACTTTCGACGTGGGCTCCGAGAGCTCCGTCCTCTCCTTCGAAGCTGAGGGCGAAGACATCGAGTACAACATCATCGCAGGCGATACTCTCGTTGAGATCCTTGAGGCATATACCCAGCTCAACGGCCGTACCCCTGTCCTGCCTTACACGACAGGCGGAATCGCTTTGTCTCTTACAGACGATTACACGATCACGGCACAGAGCATCGTTGATTCGGTCAGAGAAGCACTTCATGCAGGCGTCAATGTCTCGGAAGTCTGGATAGGCAACTCATGGCACCCTGACTACGCTCCTTACGGATTTACTTTCGATACCGTCAGATTCCCTGATCCCAAGGCTTTTGCAAGAGCCATGTTGGATCTCGGAGTCACTTTGGGCATCTCCGTCAATCCTTACGTTTCCGAGAGAGCTCCCGAGTATAACGAACTCCTCGATACAGGCTGCCTCGTCTCATTCCCTGACGGCAGAGCCGTTCTCTGCGATGCCGACAAGGGCGGCGTAGCTATCCTTGACCTGAATATTCCCGCAGCAAGAAGCTGGTTCATCAACACATTGACCGGGCTTGCGAACAACGGCTTTAATATGTACGAATCCAATTACACCGGCGCGCTCGCAGAAGCTTACGGGAACGCATGCGGAAAGAAGGACTATCTCCTGAACTTTGCCAGTATCCTCAATTCCACTTTGAGCGATGTGTCCGCAAGAGAGCACGGCAGACTCGGTTCATTCATAATCACGGATTCCGTAGGCTCAGGCGACCAGCAGTCACCCTACAGGAATATCTACAACACCATGACACCCGATTACTCCGCCTTAAGCTCTGCTGTCACGAATACCTTGTCTTATAACCTTACGGGATTTGGCGGAATCAACATCGACATTCCGGAAAAGGACATTGCCGATCCCAAGCTTTTCGAGCGCTGGGTAGCATTCGCGGCTTATGCTCCGCACGCAAGATTCAAGGGAACCTTAAAGCTCCTTGAAGACGCAAAGACACTTACCGCTATCAAGGCATTCTGCGCCATCAGGACAGGCCTTGCTCCTTACATCTATTCATGCCTCTGCGAAAACGTTAACTACGGCACACCCGTTGTCCGCGCGATGGCACTTGAATTCGCAGGCGACCCTGCTGCACAGTCTTCCAACACCCAGTACATGCTGGGCTCCACGCTCCTCGTAGCGCCTGTCACTTCACCTGCTGACAGCACCAGGATCTATATCCCTTCAGGCATCTGGACAGACTTTATGACGCACGAGAAGGTACAGGGACCCCGCTACATTTCCAAGAAGGCTGCTCCGGGAACACTGCCCGTTTATGTTCGTCCCAATTCGATCGTTCCTACGAGAACACCCGATAACACAAGCGTTGGCACAGTCCTTGATAATCTGACATTTACCTGCTTCGGATTAAGCCAGGGCAATACTGCAGCTTGTGAGATCTTCGCTGACGGAGGCCAGAACTCAGGCATCATCACCGCTGAAATCGAGGGCAACAGGATCACTGTCCGCACCCAGAATCTCGGCGGCAACAAGCGTCTTGTCCTGTCAGGAATATTCAATGTGGTAGGACTCTCCGAATCCGTTCCCGAGAAGCTCAGCTACGGTACTTCGATCGATTTTAACAGCAACGAATTAGTTATCAGCCTTGGCTAAAGGGACCTCGTCAAAGTACGAGATCAAGTCTGCGAAATACTCTTCCTTCACGGGTTCATTCTGTATCTCGTGACGGTAGGGTCCGTAGTTTTTGACCTTTGCGATATTGGCTCCCGCTCCCTTCATCTTGGCGATGACCTTCTCAACGCCCGCGCCGTAGCTTCCTACGGGATCCTCTTCTCCGTAAGTGAACATGCACGGACGGTCAGGTATGAGCGCGTATGCTTCTTCGCTCTGCATATATGAGATAAGGCTGAATAATGTCTTGAAGCCGTCGCTCGTGAAGCAGAATCCGCACATCGGATCGCCCACATATTTATCTACTTCTTCAGGTACCGTGGATAGCCAGTCGTTATGCGTCCTGGGCTTTTTGACATGCTTGTTGTAGCTTCCGAAAGCGATCACATTGAGCAGCTGGTTTTTTGCCTTCTTAAATCCGAGAGCGCAGGAGGTGCTTGCCAGGACTTTGCCCAGACCTACTGCAGGGTTAGGTCCCATCGTCGATGCGAAAACATATCCGTCGAACTGTCTGTTGTATCTGGGTGTCGAGAATATGCATCTTACGACAAAAGATCCCATCGAGTGCCCGTAGAGTATATACTTCAGGCCCTCTCTTCCGAATCTTTCTACGGCATACTCGTGCATGCCCATTACATCTGTAAGAAGCACCTGCCATGAATTCTTCAGGCCGCCGAAATATCCTTTGGGAAATTTCTTATCCTTATTAAGTTCATAAGTTGCGCCGTGACCCGGCATGTCCATTCCGCATACGTGGTAGCCGGCTTCATTAAACCCGGCGATCATGTCCTCGTAGCGCGCAATAAACTCCGCCATGCCATGGCAGATCTGCACGACGCCTTTTATCTCAGGTGCCTGTGACGGATAGAAAAAGCCTGCGATCTTAACGCCGCCGCCGATCGAACTGACGAATTCTTTCTTCTCAGGATTAAGCTTTGGCATTAAGTATCCTCCTTTAGGGCAAGTTTTTATCTTCTTCTGCTGTTTCTCATGAGAAGCAGTCTGAAAAGTGTCAGCGCGGAGCTTGCGAGAGCGACCGCATAAGTGTCGCCTGCTGCCCAGAGGACTTTCTTTGCAGCAGCATACTGATCATCTGAGACCCATCCGAATTCCTTCATCGCTTTAAGACCTCTCCTGCTCGCATTGCGCTCGATAGGGAGCGTAACAAGGTAGAAAAGAACCACTATGGAATAGAGAATAATGCCTATGGTGCTGATGCTATAGCCCAGATCGGACATCTCATAGCTTTTTGCAGAAGACATGATGATGACGCCGATGATGGCGATCCATACGCTGAAGCGTGAAGTGATGCTCGCCACAGGAGCGATGAGCTGACGGATCTTGTATGTGATCATGTTCGAATGAGCCTGGCACGCATGTCCGCATTCGTGAGCGGCGACTGCAACGGCAGTGATGGAATTCTTGCCGTATGTCGTGTCAGACAGATTGATAGTATCATTCCTGGGATTGTAATTATCTGTCATTGAGCCTGAGACGTGATCGATAGTAACTCCATATACTTCATTCGACTGCAGCATCTCGCGCACACAGGTATTTGCATCCTTGCCGCTTGCCACAGGAACATCGCTGTATTTTTTTACCAGGCTGTTAAGCCTTGCCTGAATGATCAGGCTAAAGATCATGAGTGCAATCGCGGCAGCGTAGAATATGCCGCTGTATTCACCTAAATATCCGAGCCACATATGTTTTAACCTCCAAAACCGCCTTATTCCGTTCAGACGTTTTCCAGAGACAATTTTATCATCTTTTCGGGATGCGGGTATCGCCATACTATTTCCGCAAGATGAAAATTGCTTTTTCCTCTTTTTTTCTTAAAATAGGAAACAATAAGAAAAATTAATACATTTTCATATTGCTCCGCTACCGCTTGTTTGGTATGCTACCATACAAGATAGGACTCGAAAATGATTTCTTGTTCATGCTCACTTCCGACAGGAGGGATAAAGGAATGTTTGAAATAGTTAAAAAGCAGATGCTCGGACCCAAGGTCTTCCTCATGGAAATAGTCGCTCCGTTCGTAGCATCCAAAGCAATGCCCGGCCAGTTCCTGATCGTCCGTGCCGACAAGGACGGCGAGAGGATCCCGCTCACAGTATGCGACTTCGACCGTGAGAAGGGCATCATAACGATCGTATACCAGACCGTAGGCGCCGAGACCGAGCGCATGAGCAGAATGAATGAGGGCGAATGCTTCGCTGACGTGGTAGGCCCGTTAGGAAATCCTTCGGATCTCTGTGACCTCAGTATCGAAGAACTTAAGGCCAAGAAGATCCTCTTCATCGCCGGCGGTGTAGGCACGGCTCCGGTCTATAACCAGCTCAAGTGGCTCCACGACAACGGCATCGAGGTAGACTGCATCCAGGGCGCGAGGACCAAGGAACTCCTTATTTTCGAAGACGAGATGAAGGCAGTAACAAAGAACCTCTATTTCGCGACCGACGACGGATCCTATGGAATCCACGGCAACGTCTGCGTAGCACTCCAGAAGCTCTGGGACGAAGGCATCCGTTACGACCACTGCGTTGTCATCGGACCTGTCATCATGATGAAGTTCGCATGCCAGCTCACCAAAAAGCTCGGCATTCCCACTGTTGTTTCAATGAACACCATAATGGTTGACGGCACCGGCATGTGCGGCGCCTGCAGACTCTTAGTCGGCGGCGAAGTTAAGTTCGCCTGTGTCGACGGCCCTGAATTCGACGGACACGAAGTAGACTTCGATCAGGCACTGCAGCGTTCACGTCTTTACAAGACTCAGGAAGGCGAGCTGATGTTAAGACTCACCGAAGGCGATACACACAGCGGCGGATGCGGCATGTGTTCATAAGGGGGATAGGATAATGGATTTTGACGTATTGAAGAAAGTACCGGTATCAGAGCAGGACCCTCAGATCCGCGCCACGAATTTTGACGAGGTCTGCCTCGGATACACAAAGGAAGAAGCAGTTCTCGAAGCATCCCGCTGCCTTAACTGCAAGAACGCACGCTGCATGCAGGGCTGCCCCGTATCGATCAATATCCCGGGCTTCATCTCCAAGCTCAAGGACGGCGACGTAGAAGGCGCTTACGAAGTTATCTCTTTATCTTCTTCCCTTCCCGCAGTCTGCGGCCGTGTATGCCCTCAGGAGACCCAGTGCGAAGCCCAGTGCATCAGAGGCGTTAAGGGCGAAGCAGTATCGATCGGACGTCTCGAGAGATTCGTCGCAGATACCGCAAAGGATATGGGCATCAAGCCCAAGCTCCCTTCTGACCTCGTTAAGAAGGGCAAGAAAGTCGCAGTTATCGGTGCAGGTCCTTCAGGTCTTACATGCGCAGGCGACCTCGCTAAAATGGGTTACGACGTAACGATCTTCGAAGCACTTCACAAGGCAGGCGGCGTACTCGTTTACGGTATCCCTGAGTTCCGTCTCCCCAAGGACAAGGTCGTTGCAAAAGAGATCGAGAACGTAAAAGGCTTAGGCGTTGAGATAATCACAGACGCAGTAATCGGACGCTCACTTACGATCGATGATCTGTTCGAGAAGGAAGGTTTCTCAGCAGTATTCATCGGTTCCGGCGCAGGTCTTCCCCGCTTTATGAACATCCCCGGCGAGCAGGCATTGGGTGTGTTCTCCGCTAATGAATATCTCACAAGATCCAACCTCATGGGCGCATTCTCACCTGATTCAAGAACACCTATCATGAGAGCCAAGAAGGCTGTCATCGTAGGCGGCGGCAACGTTGCAATGGACGCGGCACGCACGGCTAAGAGGCTTGGTGCTGAAGTACACGTTGTTTACAGAAGATCTGAGGCCGAGCTCCCTGCACGTGCAGAAGAAGTACATCATGCCAAGGAAGAAGGGATCATTTTCGATCTGCTCACAAATCCTGTAGAGATCATCGCAGATGATAACGGCTGGGTAACAGGCTGCAAGTGCATCCGCATGGAATTAGGCGAACCTGACGCTTCCGGCAGAAGATCACCTGTTCCGGTAGAAGGCTCCGAGTTCACCATCGAGTGCGATGCAGTCATCATGTCACTCGGCACATCACCTAACCCTTTGCTCAAGAAGACAACGGCAGGACTCGATGTCAACCGCAAGGGCGGCATCATAGTCAACGAATCCGAGATGACGACCAGGGAAGGCGTTTTCGCGGGAGGCGACGCGGTAACCGGCGCGGCTACGGTAATCCTCGCGATGGGCGCGGGCAAATCGGCTGCCAAAGGAATAGATGAGTACCTGTCCAAAACATGACTTACTACTTAAAGCGGCTGTATAATATAGCCGCTTATTTTTTTACCGGAGATGATGCAATATGGTACAGGAATACAGGATCACCGTTCACCAAAAACACCGTATAGTAAATGTCATCGCGCTTTTATTAAGCCTTTCTCTGATGCTGGCTTTTACTGCCTGCAACAGGGTCAAGGTCCCGACAAGCGATGAGGTAAAAGACGAGGTCGAAGAAGAGTATGAGCTGAAGTTTAAGCTCGATTCCGAAGATATCGCCAAAGACGGTTCTGAAGCCGAATGGATATTTGTCTCCAAGAACGGAGTGCTTCAGGTAACAGTCACATGGAGCGCCAAGAAACCTGACAAGTTCAAATTCGATGAAGAAGTTATCGCAAAGGTACCCCATCCCGACGATGTCATCAAGGCAGCCGAAGAAGTATACGGACAGTCGTTCGATCTTGAGTCCGAAGTTATCTCCGGAGATGATTCTGAAGCGGAATGGGTACTCATCGCCAAGGATGGATTACTTGAGGTTACTGTCACATGGAATGCCAAAAAGCCGGATAAGTACAATTATGAAGATGCTCAGCTCATACAGATACCTACTCCCACGCCGGCTTCCGGCAACGATGACAGTCTGATCAAAGCCGGAATCATCAATGCCGATCCGAATGAGTCAAACTACCGTATGGCTAACGACCTGGACATGAAATCGGTCTTCAACGCGGCTAACGGTTATGATGCCATGTTCTTCTACAGCCTCAAGGCTTCCGAGCAGATAGCGGCAGCTGAAAAGTTTATAGAGGATGAGGTGGATTATCTCCTGATCTCTGCTGACGATGTATCCGGCTGGGAAGGAGTTCTCGAAAAGGCAAAAAATGCCGGTATCAAGGTCATCCTTTTCGACAGGCCGATTGAAGCAGATGAGAGTCTTTACGAGGCTTTAGTCATATCCGATATTTCTAAAGAGGGCGAGAAAGCAGTTGACTGGCTCATCTCACAGAACCTGTCCGAATACAACATCGTCCATCTTCAGGGCATTGCGGGTTCTGCTGCCAGTGAAGGACGTTCCAAAGCCATAAATACCATGGTGGCCGCTTATGGGAACTGGAATTTCGTAGCTCAAGAGAGAGCTGACTGGGACGAGGAATCAGCTAGAAAGATCGTTGAATCCGTTATCAGATCCGGTGAACCTTTCAATATTATCTATGCCGAGAACGACATGATGGCAAAAGGAGCAGCCGAAGCGCTTGATAATGCCGGCATCTCCCACGGCATAGGCGGAGATGTTATCATCATGAGCTTTGACAGCGCTACCTGGGCTCTTGAAGAACTCATGGCAGGCAACTGGAATTATGAAGGCATGATTAATCCTTACCAGGCTTACTACATCGATGCCATCATCAGGTACGGCACAAATGATAAGGTTGTAATAGTAGAAGATTATGAATTTGATGCAAGAACAATCACCCAAGATGACGTAGACAAATACGGAATCTGATATATAACTCAGTATCAAAAAAAGGAGCTGTCTCACTATGAAGTGAACCCCTGAAGTTGGACAAACTTCGGGGGTTTATATATGAAACTATCTTTAGATGACAAGAATAAGATTTATGAAATGCATCTTGCTGGTTACGGCAGTGTGCCTATTTCCAGAAGATTTCATGTTAGTCGTAATGTTGTTGACTATTTATGCAAACTTATTGATAAACATGGGCAGGAAATTCTAACAAAAGGTTATACTCAACACTCTAATATTGAAAAGCTTAAAGCTATAAAACGTGTTTTGGAGGACAATGAATCCATTTGGTCGGTTGCTGTTGATCTTGGATTAAGGTCCAAACACACACTACAGCAGTGGATTAAATCTTATATTTCAAACGGGTATAATGTCATTACCAAGAAGAAAGGCAGGCCTTCAACCCGTGACAAAGAAAAAGAAGACAGTCGAAGAGCTGGAGAAGGAGAACGAACTTCTTCGCGAGCAGCTGTTGAAGAAGACCGTAGAAGCCGAATACTTAAAAAAATTGTATGCCTTAACTCACAAGGAAGAAAAGAAGACAAAGAACAACTGACCGAGGCAGTGACTGAGTTAAGGCAAGAATTAAAGTGTTCGTTGGAATTTATTCTTGAAACTATTAACTCAAACGATTCACTGCCGCATCTTCCCAGATCGGATTACTACTATTGGAAGAACCGAACTGATCCGGATTCAAAGAATTCGGATCTTATGGATGCCATAACCACCATCTATACAGATAACCATAAGCGTTATGGCTATCGAAGAATCACGCTACAACTGAAGAACGAAGGATGGACTGTAAACCATAAGGCGGTTAAAAGACTAATGTCTAAGTTAAACCTATATGGAATTACGCCCAGAGCCAAATACAAGTCCTATAAGGGCGATTTCAATGGAACAGTAGATAACAAACTCCTGGATAAGAGAGTCGATACCAAGAGACACAGAACAGAATACATAAGAGATTTCAGCACTTCCGATGTCAACGAGAAATGGACTACAGATGTATCTGAATTCCATATAGCAGCCGGAAAGCTCTATCTATCCCCAATTCTGGATATGCATAACAGGGAGATTGTTTCTTATAACATCTCAAGAAACCCAAGTTTTGTACAAACTACCGATATGCTAAACAAAGCTTTCAGTCGATTCAAAGATCTTAGCCACCTGATATTTCATTCAGACCAAGGCTGGCAATACCAAATGGCACAATACCGCAAAGCATTAAAAGCACGAGGGATAACGCAATCTATGTCACGCAAAGGAAATTGCTTGGATAACAGCCCTATGGAGAACTTCTTCGGAAAGATGAAGAACGAGATGTTCTATGGACATGAATATGAATTCAAGACATTAGAACAGCTTCAAAAGGCAATGGAAGATTACATAGAATACTACAACAACAAGAGAATTCAGGTCAAACTGAAAGGACTGACTCCTTGCCAGGCAAGGAATCAGTCCTTATACTCGTTTTAAACCGTCCAACAAAGTGGGTTCACTTCACAGAAGATGCAGCTTCTTTTTTTCCCTGCCCGAAAATGCTTTATAATTGTTAATATAATTTCCGGCCGTGAGGGGATATCAAATGATCGACAATTACATGAAAGTTAAAGGCATCAAGGCCTACGCAAAAGATTTAGGCAGGCTCGATTACTCTAAGAAGGATCCTG
>JAEEGK010008527.1_pt1 | contig 24149 bp, 18 predicted proteins | sample 8958771 | NCBI WGS metagenome assembly JAEEGK01 (sample SAMN16246547, study PRJNA631951) | gut metagenome | biome: gut microbiome; feature: rumen; material: SC-attached | host: Bos | place: Iran: Karaj | collected 2018-10
CCCAAGCCAGCAGGAACCCAACCCGCAATCGCACGTGAAACCATGCCCTTCACACCAAATGCTTTAACAACCCATTTAATTGCATTATGCATTTTCTGATCTACTTCGTATCCGATAGTAAGAACATCATTATCTGAGCAAAAACGCCCTTTATACCTAAGCCCTGCATTATCTGCATCATCAAATGAAATCAGCTTTGCATTCGAAGCACTAGGACAAAGTCCTTTTAGATGGTCATGGGCAATAGGCATCTCTTCTCCACTTATCATGCAAAGTGCATTTTCTTCAAATTCCTTCTTTGCAATATAATACTGAATCCAAGAATCTATCAGACCTTTGTTTTTACCATTCCAAACCGGTCCACTCTCTTGACCAATGCCAATTACATTCCAACAAACAAAGTCATCATGCCACCCTATTTTATAAAATGTTTCTTCTCCATTTTCTCCTTTCCCAATTACAATCCCATCCGGAAGGATCTCTCCGCATTTTCTATTTCGATATTTTTCATCCTTCTCAATTCTCTTTCTGTCTTCTTCGTAAAGCTCACACCTCTCAAGGTCATTCTTCAAACAACCACGCTTCATATATAAGTAGACTGCTATTACTGCAGGATGGCTGTACTCTGATTCGCTCCATTCCTTTAGATTGTTAAGGTATGGATTTGTTTTCTCTCTTATAACACCGCTTAAGTAATCAAGACCATCGCAAAGTGGATGAGGAGCGATACCTGCTGTTCGTTTAGCAGATTCTTCCGTCACAGGGATAAGGACTTTTTCTCCTTTGTCCATACGCCGAGCTGTTACAAATTCACCTCCTGCTGTAATGGTTACTTCAATATTTCCATTCGTTGTATTATGTGCAATAGGGGCAAGAATACACCCGTCTAGTAAAACACCTATAAGTCCAGCCTTTTCAGCAGCATCATAGGTATTCAAAGCTTCACTGAACAAGCTCATTCATCACCTCCCCTTCGGTTCTGCTTTTTACGAGACCATCCCCGAAATCCTTAATGGGGACATCTTTTATAATTTTCTTCTTACTGCATGCTTGAGGTCTTATGAAGTGAATGTACCCATCTTTCATAACGACATCCCAAAAATTGATTGTTAGATCTCCTGAACTTTCCAGTCTTGTGACGTCAGCCTCATCCGGCCAAATGATACCATGATACATGAAGCCAAAATCCAATGTTCCTTTTCCATCATAAAAACCATGTTTAGAGCCAAATTTGCATGGTTCAACATACGCCTGGCACTCTCTAGTTCCAAGGAAAACATCTCTGCGTCCCCCGAGCTCAATCATCCTGTTGGCTATGGCAATATGCTTTCCTGGATTTCTATCTGCCTTGAGTTTTTCCCTATTCATATTCCATTCCATATGCGCACGCACTTGATATCGTGGGTTCTTAAGATATGTGTAATATGAGAGATCACTCCCTTTTGAGGCATACGGCTTAAGTTTGACTCCCTTTACTTCGGTTCTAATCTCATTCATCACCCGCACCTCATCAATGTACCAAATGAAAGTTGGTTTCCAATAAACTGATTCCAATATCCCCTTCAAAGATTGATATGTGGGAACCTGATAACTGAACTTTTCACCGCCAGCCTTAGTAATCGGATCAGTGAACATCGCATAGTCGCCATAAACTTCAAACTCTACAGAATTTCTGTTTTGCAAGTTTGTACCTCCTTATCTGTAACCCCTTTGAATTCATCATAGTATTCAGGCTTCAGCACAAAAACTTCTGTTCCGTCCCCATAGTTAATCTGATACAACGAGCCATTTTCAACTAGTTTATTGAACAGATTATCGAATACGGAAACAGAAAAATCATGCGCCTCTTTTAAAAGCCTGAATCTCACACTAAGTACATGATATGCAACTGTTTGTTGTAACTCCGCAATTATCCTTTCTCCCTCATCATAAGGAACAATAATTGTTTTTGAGTTCTCGTCAAAGACATTGAAAGCGTCTCCTGCATTGCGAAAAGCTTGAGCCAAAAACCATTTGGCAGAATCCACATCTTTCTCGCGAGCTTTTCTATTATCCGAAAGAAGATCAAGAATGGTATTAGGGCCTTCTTTAATTGGAAACTCCATGAACCCAGGTTTTGAAGAATCATCAAGATAGAAAGAATAATAGCAGTCAACTGATTTCGTGGAATCTAACCTTCCAAACCACTCGGGCTTTTGCGCTCTCTCACCAATCATTGAAAGTAAGGATTGCTTACCTTCTGAAATCTCTCTGAGCGGCCCAAGACTCTCATTGTGAAGTGTTATTATATGTACTTGACCTGGCTTTTCCAGTTCTCCATTTCTATTGCAACGACCTGCAGCCTGAACAATACTATCCAGACCCGCAGAGAGCCTAATTACAGTAGCAAAAGAAATATCTATGCCAGCTTCTATAACTTGGGTAGAAACACATAAAACCTTGTTGTCTTTCTTTTTCAAGGATTCAACAAGGCTATTCATCACAACTTTCCTATGTGCCATACACAAAGATGATGATAAATAGTATTTTGAACATTGTATTTCAGAAAACGCCTCAAAAACTGTAGATGCCTCCATTTTTGTATTGCATACAATAAGAAGACTCTCTGATCTCTCCATCAATGCTTTAGCTCTATCGCAGATTTCTTCAAGAGACATTGCACCATCGTAGTCAATCTCAGTACGATGAAAGACATTTTCACATTTTTCTAAAACAGATTGCGGGATTATAGAATCAGTAGATACTTCTAAAGGATATTTGTTATGCTCAAATGTTGGCTGCGTCGCAGAACATAATATGATAGTCGATTTGCAACAAATTGATAGAAAATTTATTGCAAGATTGAAAATTGAGATCATTTTTCTTGGAACAGACTGTACTTCATCAAGAATAATTACACTTTCAGAAAGAGCTTTAAAACGTCTTATGTCTCCTGTAGATCCCGAAAATAATGATTCTAGAAAACGAACAAGTGTTGTAATAATAATCGGTGAATTCCAGTTGTCTTTTAATAAGTCGTTGAATTCAAGTAGATCATCTTCATTCCTCTCTTGTAATGAGACATTTGAGTGATGAGCCAAAACTATTTTATCATTGTTAATAGCACTTTTAATGACCTTCTCGTTCTGATCAATTATAGATAAGAGCGGTGAAACATATAAAACATGACTCTTTCTTTTGACTCTTGAATGTTCTATGGCAAATCTCAACGCCGATAATGTTTTCCCTCCTCCTGTAGGCAAATTCAATCTAAATATCCCTGAATCATGACTGTTTGCAAATTCATAACAGTAATCGGAAAATAATTTCCTAGCTTTCGATATTGGGGTATTTGAAGAAAAAGTTTTAATTTTTTGTTCTAAATTAATAGAGCAATCCAACCATAAATTGTTTAGATTATAGTCCTCAGATGACTCAATCCCCATAAATGTTGCTGTGTCAGTCCTATCTGAATCAATCACAGCAGAGCTAACAAGCCGCACGATAAATGAAATATACATCAACAGCATACGGTTTCTGTCTGTATTGTCACTTGTATATTTTTCCTCCACATGTCTTAGAATATCACCATAAATCTTTTTCACTTCACCAACAGCCTCACAGAATAGATGTCGGATTTCCTGCCCAGAAGTGCATGAAGAATGAAAAGCCTCCGCAGCCCTGTCATCTTGATCAGATTGCTTATTTATGCGGTGCAAAAACCCATTATTAATCCCATCAGTAATATTGAAAAGGCCATGATGTGATCCTATTGCAGTTGCTATTATCTCAGATGTAAGATCCTGATATCCTTTATTGCGATCATGATACTTGGTCAGCATATATCTGTCTCCGGCAAAAGAGTGAATTACGGTTCCTCTTTTCGATAAATCTCCTTCTAGAATATAAGTTTGAAACTCATCAGAGAATTTTCCCATATCATGAAGTAATCCTGCCAAATAGGCAGTCTTACCCAGTCCAATTCCTGATAAAGCACGTTCGGAAGCTTTTGCAACAGCAACACAATGTTCTGTGCACGTCTGTCGTCTTCCGGACTCGTTATCAATATGAGCTATGAACTGATATTTCATGCGTCCCCTCAACCTGGTTTTGATTGCAGTTAAATTATCCCATGGATATGTGGCCATTCAAACACATAATTTCTTTTTTTAGCCTAAAAAGGAAAAAAAATGTTTCAGTGATATCATGGTTGCTTTACAGAAATAATTATTGAAAAATATTTCCTCAGAAATTATAATATCCGTATGATTAACTACGACGAGCACAAATACATCTCCTCATATGAGGCGGCCGAGGTCATGGAGAAGACTCCACGCTACGTCACTCATCTCTGTCAGAAAGGAAGGATAGACGGGGCCGTCAAGGACGGTAAGGACTGGAAGATTCCTAAAGAGTCTCTGGAGACAATCCAGCTGGAGAAGAGAGGCAGAAAACCCTCATTGCCGGATCCGGACACAGGCTCTGCGGACATACTTGCGGAAATTCGCAGAGGAGAATGTGAGACAGTCGAATTCAAGGAGGATGTTCCGGAAGTCAAGGAGAAATACCTGAAGACAGCCGTTGCGTTTGCAAACGGGAATGGAGGATCCCTTGTTTTTGGAGTAAAGGACAGGACATGGGAGATCATAGGCCTGCAATCAGATGAGATCTTCCATAAGATGGACTCAATCGCAAACAGCATTTATGACGCCACAGAACCCAGAATCATCCCATACATCGATGTATTCACCGTCGAGGACAAGCAGATAATTGTTGTCACAGTCAATGCGTGCTCACAGAAACCATGTCATCTCAGGCGGGAAGGCTTCATGAACGGCACATACATCCGCGTTGCAGGGACAACAAGGAAAGCAGATCCTTCAATCGTAAGAGAACTGGAACTTGAGGGCAGCAACAGAGGCTTTGACACACTGCGTGCACCGGGAACAATAACAGAAAGGGAAATCAACAGCCTCTGCAGCAGGATGTACAGACATGCACTGGAATGGTGCCTTACCGACCAGAAGAAGAAGGAGCAGCGTAAAGTCACCATCAATCAGCTGCTCTCCTGGAACATCATCCAGGAGTCTGACGGACAGTTCTTCCCGACAAATGCCTGGTATCTGCTTACTGGGAAGCTTACCGAGTATCCGTTCGCAAAGATCCAGTGTGCCGTGTTCAAGGGCACAGACCGATGCGTGTTCGTGACAAAGAAGGACATAGAGGGTCCCATAGACCAGCAGATTGAGGACGCGATGATTTTTGTCATGGAACACCTGAATGAAGGATCCAGGGTCGATGGTCCTTACCGGAAGGATTATTATGAGCTCCCCTTGGACAGCATCAGGGAGATGATCTCAAATGCGGTCTGCCACAGATCATATCTCAAGAACTCCTGTGTCCAGGTCGCAATCTATGATGACAGGATCGAGGTCTCTTCACCGGGTGGTCTGTGCGAGAACCTGACAATCGAGAAGATTGTCAAAGGACAGTCAAGGATCAGGAACCGTGCCATTGCGGCGGCTTTCCATTACATGCATCTCATAGAGAACTGGGGAACCGGAATGCCCAAGATTCTCCGGGAGTCAAGGCAGTACGGCCTCAAGGATCCGGAAATCATTGATTCGGGATCAGATTTCAGGATCAGTCTCTTCCGAAGGGAGTTTGATTTTGATCACTATGGTGTTGTCGACCCCAGGCAAAGAGGAAATAAAGTTTCAAATGATAACGGAAATGATAACGGAAATGAAACTTTAAATGACACTATAAATGAAACTATAAATGACACTTTAAACGCAACTGAGAGCAAGGTCTTGAAGATTGTCTCAACAGACAGGAACGCGTCAATCACCTCTATCATGGGTGCAACCGGGCTTTCCCGTTCCACGGTCATAAGGAATCTCCAGAGCCTCGTCGAATCAGGCAAGATTGTCAGAGACGGCTCCAGAAAGAACGGCCGCTGGAGAATTGTCTGACAAACTCTTCAGTACCTTTTCATTTTCTGCTCATAGTTATATGATGTTCGGGTATTATTTTATAAACATGGTGGAACTATGGACATCGAAGTAAAGAACTTTCACCCGCTGGAAGTCAAGCTCCTGAGGCATGTCGGTCTCGGAGAGGACATCACGGCAGAGAGAATCGTGAACGAGTTGGATTACAAGATCGGTCAGTGCAACCAGGCATTCAGCTGGCTGTGCGCAAAGGGCTGTCTGAAAGAGACAGGCCGCAAGACCATCGTCACATATGAGCTGACCGAACTGGGTCAGGCACAGGCCAATGAAGGCACCCCCGCGCAGAGGATCTTTGACCTGCTCAAGGGCGGAGAGCCGCTCTCCCTTCCTGAGATCGCTGAGAAGCTGGGCCTTGAGAAGAGCGACATCGGATCCGCATACGGCAGCCTCTCCAAGGCAGGCACATGCGCAATGAACGCCGAGAACAAGGCATTCGTGAAGAATGACCAGCTCCCGGCAGACGTGGCAGATACCGCCGAGCTTCTGAAGAAGGGCCTTAACGGACCTGTCGATGAAGCTACAATGACGGAGCGTGAGAAAGCCCTCATGGGCCGCATCTCAAAGAAGCGCGGCGCAGCCGGCAGCCCCTACAAGATGAACGAGCGCGAGGAAGTCACATACCAGATGACAGAAGCCGGACAGGAGGCCAAGGAGGCACTTCTGAAGGCCAACATCACAGGAGAGGAGATCGGAGTCCTCACCCCGCAGATCATCGCAAGCGGATCATGGAAGACGGCAAGCTTCAGGCCATATGGCCTTGACGCACCCGTCCAGAGGCTCATCCCCGGACGCCACAACCCGTATGCAAACTACATCCAGTGGGTCAAGGACAAGCTTACCTCCCTCGGATTCGAGGAGTTCGACGGACCGCTTGTGGAGAACGAGTTCTGGAACGGAGACGCCCTCTTCATGCCCCAGTTCCACAGCGCACGTGACATCCATGACGTCTACTATGTCAAGGAGCCAAGGCACTGCAAGGAGATCGAGGAGCCATGGCTCTCAAACGTCGCCAACACCCATGAGAATGGCGGAACCACCGGCTCACGCGGCTGGCAGTACAAGTTCGACCATGAGTTCACAAGACGCCAGATCCTCAGAAGCCAGGGAACAGTCCTCTCAGCCCACCAGCTGACAAAGGCAAAGGTCCCCGGAAAGTACTTCGGAATCGTACGCTGCTTCCGCTTTGATGAGGTCGATGCCAAGCATGGCGCGGACTTCTACCAGACAGAAGGAATCGTCATTGGAAAGGAAGCCAACCTGAAGGACCTTCTGGGACTGCTGAAGATGTTCGCGGTCGAGGTCGCTGGCGCAACAGACTTCAAGTATGTGCCCGGTTACTTCCCGTTCACAGAGCCCTCGATCGAGATCCACATCAAGCACCCGGTTCTGGGATGGTTCGAGATGGGCGGATCCGGAATCTTCAGGCCAGAGGTCACAAAGAGCCTCGGAATTGACGAGCCGGTCCTTGCATGGGGACTCGGAATCGACAGAATGGCCATGATGCACCTTGGAATCAATGACATCCGTGACCTGTTCTCACCGAACATCGACAGTGTCAGGACAAGGAGGGGTAACTGATGCCTAAATTTGAGACAAAAGAGAAATTCCTTTTCAGCCTTCTGGGCAGAGAATACACGGATGACGAGCTTGAGCAGGTCTTCCCCCGCGCAAAGGCGGAGCTTGACGAGCATGACAAGGCAAACGGCGTCTTCAAGATCGAGCTCAACGACACCAACAGGCCGGACCTCTGGTCCGCGATGGGTCTTGCAAGACTTCTGAAGAACTATGAGGACCCTCAGGTCAGACAGTATGACTTCTTCTCCTCAAAGTGCTTCACCGCAGACAACAAGGGCCGTGAGCTCCATGTCGGAAACCGTGCCAAAGAAGTGCGTGAGTTCTCATGCGGCTTTGTGGCCAAGGGAAAGACAGTGGACGAGGACATCCTCCTGACACTGATCCAGAGCCAGGAGAAGCTCTGCTTCAACTTCGGGCGCAAGAGACGCACCATCGCAATGGGAATCTACCGCAACAACCTCATCCAGTACCCCATCCACTATGACGGGGCTGATCCGGACAAGACACACTTCGTGCCGCTTCACATGGAAGAGGACCTGACATTGCGCGAGATCCTTGAGAAGCATCCCAAGGGACAGGAGTACGGCTACATCATCAAGGACAAGCCGGTGTACCCCTACCTTTATGACAATGCGGGAAAGACCCTCTCCATGCCTCCTGTGATCAACAGCGCCTACGTCGGAGCCGTCGAGATCGGTGATGACAACCTCTTCGTGGAGATGTCAGGCCCGATCCTCAAGGACATCCTGCTCTGCGCATCCATCATGGCAGTGGACATGGCAGACCTGGGCTTCACCATCGAGCCTGTGAAGGTCATTTACCCATATGAGACTGAGTTCGGAAAGGAGATCACCGTCCCCTACTACTTCCAGGACTCACAGAGCTGCACCATAGGCGAGATCAAGCATGTTCTCGGAGAGGACATCAACGTGGAGGATGCAAAGGACGCGCTTCTCAGGATGGGCGTCTACAGCGTCTCCGACGGTGACACGATCCACATCACATGCCCAGAGTACCGCAATGACTTCCTGCATCCGGTGGATGTGGTCGAGGATGTCATGATCGGCTACGGTCTTGAGAACTTCGAGCCCACAATCCCGCGCGACTTCACAGTCGGACGCCTCACTCCCGCAGAGGAGCTGGGCCGCAAGGTCAAGGACATCATGGTCGGAATGGGCTTCCAGGAGATGATATACAACTACCTCGGATCCAGACGCGAGTACGTTGACAACATGCACATCAAGGGCGACAAGGTCATCATGATCTCCAACCCGATGAGCGAGAACTTCGAGGCCGTCAGACCCTCGATCATCCCGTCACTTCTTGAGAGCGAGAGCGTCTCAGGCCATGCCACATATCCGCACAGGATTTTCGAGGTCGGCAAGGTCGCCTACCTTGAGCCTAGCGACAACAGCGGAACAGTGACCCGCAACAGCCTGGGCTTCATGTCCGCGGACGGATCTGTGACATTCAACGATGCCAACAGCTTCATCAACACCCTGATGTACTTCCTCAGGGTGGAGTACACACTGGCAGTTCCCGAGGATGACCCGAGGTTCATTCCCGGACGCTGCGCAGACATCATTGTCGGAGGAAAGAAGATCGGAATCTTCGGCGAGGTCCATCCTGCCGTCCTGGAGAGCTGGGGCTGCGGAATGCCTGCAATCGTCGCAGAGATTGATCTTGACTGCTTGCTGTGATTGAAAAGGACAAATGCATCGATGCCCTGCGCATGATGCTCAACTCAAGGTTCTTCGAGGAGAAGACGGAAGAGCTCTTCAAAGCCGGACTCATACACGGGACCACTCATCTGGCCAACGGCCAGGAGGCGGCCCAGGCCGGCCTGTGCATGGCGCTTGAGGACGGAGACTGGATTGTCCCCACACACAGGTGCCACGGCTTCACCATCTGCAAGGGCTCATGGCCGGTGGCCATGTTCGCCGAGATGTTCGGCTCACGTCAGGGTCTTGCAAAAGGCCTTGGCGGCAGCATGCACATGCCGGACAAGGAGAACTGCAACCTCGGATCCTCCGCTGTTGTGGGCTCGGGAGTGCCTCTTGCAACGGGAATCGCCTTCTACCAGAAGTTCCAGAGCACAGGAAGCGCGTCATTTGCCACATCAACGGCACAGAACCCCAAGGACCTTGCCCCTGTTCCTGTGAAGAACATCAGCGTGGCCATCTTCGGAGACGGAGCCTCCAGCCGCGGAAGCGTCCATGAGTCCATGAACCTCGCATCCATCTGGAAGCTCCCGGTGCTCTTCTACTGCGAGAACAACCGCTACGGCATGTCAGCCCCGAGCGACAAGATGATCAGCGTGGACCAGGTCAGCTCAAGGGCAGCAGCCTACAGCATGCCGGGAGAAGTGGTTGACGGAAATGACTTCGAGGCCGTGTACAATCAGGTCCTGAAGGCCTGCGAGTACATCAGGAGCGGGAAAGGACCTTATCTTCTTGAGGTCATGACCTACCGCTTCAAGGGCCACTCAAAGAGCGACCGGCGCCTTTACCGCACCAGCGAGGAAGAGCAGCAGTGGCTTCAGAGAGACCCGATCCTTCTTTTCGAGCACAAGATGATTGAGAGCGGCTATGCCACTGAAAAGGAGATTGCCGCCATTGAGGAAGAATGCCGCAAGGGCATTGACCTTCAGGCCCAGACTGCGCTGAAGGAAAGCGGAGACAAGCTAACGGAGGCTGAGGTCCTGGACCTTGTCTACGCATCTGAGAAGGAGCGCCCATGACATTCCGCGAAGCAATCAGGAAAGCATTGTCTGATGAGATGTCAGCAGACAAGAACGTGGTCCTCTTCGGCGAGGATGTCGGAGTCTACGGCGGCTGCTTCAAGGTCACCGAGGGACTGTGGAAGGATCATCCGGACCAGGTCATTGACACCCCGGTCTCAGAGGAAGGCTTCACAGGCATGGCAGTGGGAGCTGCGATGATGGGTCTGAGGCCTGTCGTCGAGATCATGTATGCCGACTTCTACACGCTGATCTTCGACCCCATAGTAAACCATGCCGCAAAGACTCACTTCATGAGCGGCGGGCAGTTCTGCTGCCCCATCACGGTCAGACTCCCCGAGGGAAGCGGAACAGGACACGGCGCACAGCACACCCAGAGCCCGGAGGCTCTTTTCCTGAACGGAACCGGACTTAAGATAGTCGCTCCGTCCAATCCATCTGACGCATATCACCTATTAAGGGCATCGATCAGGGACAACAACCCCGTGCTGTTCTTCGAGCACAAGCTCCTTTATCCCATGGACGGTGAGATCTCACCCGAGCCGGTGAGCCTGGGCAAGGCCAAGGTGATCGGAGACGGACATGATGTGACGATCATCGCCTACTCCCATGCCGTCATTACCGCATTGAAGGCAGCCGAACTTCTCAAGGAAAGCGGGATAAGCGCCACCGTGGTGGACCTCAGGACCCTGAACCCCCTGGACAAGGAGACGGTCTTTGAGCAGGTCCAGAAGACAGGCCGTGCCGTCCTGATCCAGGACCCCAACGGAATCGGAGGCATCGAGGCACAGGTATGCGCTGCGATCTGCCAGGACAGGAAGACATTCTCGTCATTAAAATGCCAGGTGCTTCAGTTCAGCGGAAAGGACACTCCTATTCCGTTCTCAAAGGACCTCGAGAGACTCACAATCCCTCAGGCCTCTGACATCGCGGTCGAGATAGGAAAGCTGTTCTGAGATTCAGGCCCGGACAAGAGCCCTGAACTTATCCGAGAAATCCTTAATCCTCTCTTTGTCATCACAGGCGGCAACACCTTGGAAAACAGGGCTCCTTCCGCCACCTTTGGCGTTGATTTCCGCAAGAAGAGGCCTGATCAGGCTATTGAAGTCAATCTTCTCGAATCTGCCTTTAAGGGCAATCAGCCACTTTGTCCTGCCACCCTCAGGGCATGTGACAAGCATGGCAAGGTCATCGAACTCCAGCACTGCCTGCGCATAATTCTGCAAGTCCGCTCCCAGAGCGCACTCCATGATGCATATTCCGTCCGCTCCGGTCATGTCTCTGACATCCGTCAATGCAAGACGCCTCATCGCAACGCCTGCTTCGGCCTTTGCCTCGCCCAGTGAGGCAAGGGTCTCAGTTACCTTTGACATAATCTCATCCGTCCTGCAGCTGAATATCCTGTTAAGGTCCCGGACAACCTTGCTGTCTGCAATCAGGCTCTCAATGGCCTGCCGCCCGCAGCTGAAATAAAGTCTCACATGGCCCCTGATCTGCTCATGTCCAAGGCAGTAGATGATTCCGATCTCACCTGTGCGTGCGACATGGATGCCTCCGCAGGCTATGCGGTCCACGTCCTTGATCTCAACAATTCGGACATCGCCCTCCACCTTGATGGAGCGCCTGAGACCAAGGGCCTCGGCAGCCTTGTGGCTCATCTCGTGGTAGATTATCTCGTGGTTCTCCCGGATCCTCTCATTGGCGGCAAGCACAAGCTCATCTATGATGCTGCCGTCTATGGCACCCTTGTCCGTCTCTATGGTCAGGTACTCATCCCCCTGATGCACGGCAACGGTTCCAATGCCGAACATCGTGAACAGAAGTCCGCTGAGCATGTGCTGCGCGGCATGGATGACCATGAACTTGTATCTGTGGTCCCAGTCTAGGACAAGCTCAAGGACATCGCCTTTGTTGATCCTGGCTTCCGGCTCCAGTATCAGGACAGAGTCCCCGTCATCGGCCTTGCGGGTATCAAGCACGTTGTACTGTCCCAGCTTTCCCCTGTCGCCTGGCTGTCCTCCGCTCTCAGGGTAGAAGATCGTCCTGTCGGTGCGGACCTCGGTGGCCTTGTCTGTGCGTGAGACGTCAGTGACGGTGCATGTGATGCGTGAGAGGTAGGTGTCCTGATAATAAAGCTTTTCCATGGCCTCTATATTACTTGAATTATCCCAAGTTGTCTAAGCCGTGTTTTTTTATTATCTTTTGGACGTCGGAAGACAGAGGAGAACAACATGGCACGCATTAAATCCGCATGGGAGATCGCACTTGAGAAGACACAGGACATCCAGATCGATGAGGCAAAGTACCGCAGCGACACGCTTCTCAAGGACGGCATGGCCCTTGCAGGAGGATACCTGAACAACACGGACCAGGTGCTGGATGTGGTTGCCTCAAAGTATGCGTCCTACAGCGCGGAGGACAAGGCCCTTGTCAGGACCGGCATGGTCAACACAATCATGTCTAACATCAGCCTTCCGTCGGATGACATCTACCAGATGCGCTTCCAGCGTACATGTGACCTCGTGAACCTCGTCACAGGCGGCGATGCCCAGGCAGACGGCCTGATGCACCAGATCGGAGACTTCCTCCAGCAGTACCTGGATGCCAAGAGCGCCTTCGTGGACCGCATGAAGGCCCAGATCCAGCAGGCCATGGAGAACAACCCGGAGGGTGTGAACTCCGCCCAGTACTCACAGATCATCAGCCAGAACCTCAAGAAGATGGACAGCCAGTACGGCGATGCCCTAGAGAACACCAAGGAGTCACTGAGACAGATTCTGGGCTGACTTAAAGCTCTGATTCCTTTGCGGGGATGGCAGTGCCGTATGCGAATGCGGGCGTTCCGTCATCTCCCATCCTCACATCATATCTGATTCTGTAAGGGATGTGGTCCTTGGTGAGCGGAAGGACAATGTCCACGTTCTCACCTCTGTCCACCTTCTCCATTATCTGCCTGTACCTCCGCCCTTCAGGGAAGATGCACATCTCAATCGCGGGCTCAGGATAATTGGTGACAAGCTTGGGAAGTCCCAGCACCTTCTGGCACCTAAAGCATGGGTGCATCTCCTTAGTGCGGATGTCATATTTCCAGAAGTAAAGGTCAATCTGCTCCGCCGCATGCTTGAACAAATCCTCCCTCTCCCTGATCTCATCAAGCAGGTGCATGTTGCTCTCCCTCAGCCTGATCTTGTCGGTTATGTCCTCCACGCTGAGATAGAAGATGCTGCTCTGGACCTTCCTGGTCAGGAACCTCAACCTGTTGAAGCCCCAGAAAACCCTTCCCTTGCCATCGATGTTCTCAGAGCATGTTATGCAGCTGGTCTCCTTGCCTGTTCTCTCGGATTCGGCCATCGCATTCAGGAATGCATCTGCAGTTTCCCTTGAGAATCCGTTTATGATGTCGTACTGTCTGTCAGCATAGCTCTTCCTGTCCAGACCGAGCATGTCTAAGAACCTGTCGTTCATCCTCAGGGCAGAGACCTTTCCGTCGGAATCAAGGCTCAGGATCGCCGCACCTCCGACATAGCTGTTGAAGATCAGTGTTGACTGTGAGTTGATGTCAAAGAAATCAAGCGCCCCGCTGTCAGTCTCGGACGGGAGCACGTCAAATGCGTTTGCCCCAGAGCGGAGCAGATCGCTGAAACTTTCCTCATCCATCGGCCTGGAGAAGAGGAACCCCTGCATGAAACGGCATCCTATGGTCTTCAGGAAATCGGACTGGCTCTTTGTCTCAACCCCCTCAGCTATCACCGGGATGTCAATTGCATGGGCAAGACGCACCACAGAGGTGACGATCTTCCCGCAGCGCTTGTACTTGTCCTCAGTGGACAGGAAGTCTGAATCCATCTTGATCACATCAACAGGCATGTCCTTGAGCGTGCATAGTGATGAGTAACCGCTTCCGAAATCATCCATCTCTATCGCGAATCCGATCTCACGGAGCCTCTCAAGCACCGAAATGAACTGCACGGCATCCTCCGCGAATGCGGACTCCGTGACCTCAAGGTGCAGGTCGGACGGAAGAAGAGCGTGCTTTTTGACTGTCGACTCAAGTCTGTCAATCAGATCCTCATGATAGAAGTCCACACGTGAGACATTGACTGAGAGATGATGTATTTTTATTCCCTCTTTCCTCCATCCGGAAAGACAGGCGCAGGCCTTGTCCCAGATGGCCTTGTCCATCTCATAGATGAAGCCGCTCTTCTCGAATTCCGGGACGAACTCTCCGGGGGCCACGATCTCACCGTCATCCATGATCCACCTGACAAGGACCTCCGCACCTATCATGGCACCGGTCTCGAAGTTGTACTGAGGCTGGAAAAACGGCACAAAGGCACCGTTCTCTAGGGCATGTGCGGCAGCTGAGTCAGAAATCGGATGTAACATGGAACTCCTCCATAACCATGTAAGAATATGTCCTTTTCCGTGTGGGCATGCGGAGCAGGACTCTGCGAAATCGTTTTCAATGCGACGATGATAGCATAATTATACCTTATAGTCACGATATGTAAACAAAAGAGTAAACGGATTTGCCACCTTGAAAACCTAGTGATCCGCAGGTTATTATGGTCATTGAAGGAGCACCTGATGAGAATCTCAACAAAAGGCCGGTACGCGATGTGCGTCATGATAGATCTTGCGGAGCATTACAAGGAAGGACCCGTGGCCCTTAAGGACATAGCCGCAAGGCAGAACATATCAAAGAAATACCTTGAGCAGATTGTATCATTGCTCAACCGTCCCGATTTCCTGAAGACCATCAGAGGGGCCCAGGGAGGCTATATGCTCGCCAGGACCCCTGACAAATACACTGTGGCTGAGATCCTGAAGCTCTCCGAGGGCAGCCTTGCCCCGGTTCCGGACCTGGATGAACCCTCAGAGGCAGCAGCCGCAGCGGACTATCAGCTTCTGCCGCTTTGGCAGGGCCTATATGATGTCGTCAACACCTACCTTGAGGGTGTGACGCTCCAGAGCATCCTGGACAAGCGGATGGAGAGCTTCGATTACAGTATCTGATTTTCCTTCGCTCAATCCGTGAAAAGCGGTGTGGACAGATAGCGGTCTCCGGTATCCGGAAGCAGGACCACTATTGTCTTTCCCTTGTTCTCAGGCCTCTCTGCAAGCTTTGTCGCGGCAAAGAGCGCTGCACCGGATGAGATTCCCACAAGAACACCGTCTCTTCTTGCCACTTCCTTGCCTGTGGCGAATGCATCCTCATTGGAGACAGGGATGATCTCGTCATAGATCTTGGTGTTCAGTGTGTCAGGGACAAAGCCAGCGCCTATTCCCTGGATCTTGTGGGGACCTGCAACACCCTTTGAGAGCACCGGTGATGTCTCGGGCTCAACCGCCACAACCTTGACCGCAGGATTCTTCGACTTGAGGAACTCTCCTGTTCCGGACAGTGTTCCGCCTGTGCCTACGCCGGCTACAAAGAAGTCCACTTTTCCGTCCGTGTCCGCCCAGATCTCAGGGCCAGTTGTTGCCTTGTGGGCTGCCGGGTTGGCAGGGTTGACGAACTGTCCGGGAATGAAGCTGTTCGGAATCTCCTTTGCAAGCTCATCCGCCTTTGCGATGGCCCCTTTCATGCCCTTTGCCCCTTCTGTGAGCACAATCTCCGCACCATAGGCCTTCAAAAGGTTGCGTCTCTCAACGCTCATCGTCTCTGGCATTGTGAGGATAGCCCTGTATCCCCTGGCTGCGGCAATGGCTGCAAGTCCTATTCCCGTGTTACCGCTGGTGGGCTCAATGATAACCGAGTACGGCTTCAGGATTCCCTTCTTCTCAGCATCCTCGATCATTGCCTTCGCAATCCTGTCCTTGACGCTTCCTGCCGGGTTCAGGTACTCAAGCTTGACAAGGATCGTCGCCTGAAGCCCGTGTGCCTTCGAATAGTTCTTAACCTTCACTAGCGGTGTTCCGCCGACCAGCTGTGTGATATCCTCATAAACTCTAGCCATAACAGCCTCCCCTAATCCAATTTCAATTGGCTCAAATTCATTTTCTACTAAACCTACTGGTTTACTTGGTTATATGCTACACCAAACAGCACGTTTTTGTCAACAGAAACTCAAAACATTTTATCTTGCACTTGCCACCAGAAGAGCAAACTGGTAGAATCTTTGTTTGGGTAGTCGCCCATTCATCAATGATATCTAGGAGGACTTGTCATGGAAGCTGGCAGTAGTAGATTATTCGCAGATTCCGACCCTGTGCCTGATTCAAGGTCCTCCGTTTTCATACGCTGAACCCATTCAGACAATAGTCACCATCTGCACTGATTCACTCGTCAACTCTTAACAACAGTTCAGGGAGAATTTGTTATGGCACAGCATAACGTAAGTGTTGAAGACACATTGAAGGTATTGGTTGACAACAAGAAATACTCAACCGTAAAGGATGTACTGGTCACAATGAACCCGTCAGATATCGCATCGATATTCGACGAGCTTGCAGAAGACCAGCTCCCCATAATGTTCCGCCTGCTTCCCAAGGCACTGGCGGCAGACACATTCGTCGAGATGGACCCTGACAACCAGGAGCTCCTGATCAAGGGCTTCTCGGACACAGAGCTCAAGCAGGTCCTTGACGAACTCTATATAGATGATGCCGCGGACATCGTCGAGGAAATGCCGGCCAACGTCGTCAGCAGGATCCTCAGGCATGTCACCCCGGACAGAAGGCGCGAGATCAATGAGATCCTGCAGTTCCCGGAGAACAGCGCAGGATCGATCATGACCACGGAGTATGTCTCGCTGTCCGCCGACATGACAGTCAAGGATGCCTTCCAGAAAATCCGCGACACAGGCGTTGACAAAGAGACCATCTACACCTGTTATGTCCTCTCAAGGTTCAACAGGATCCTCGGCCTTGTCTCAGCCAAGGACCTGATGCTGGCAAAGGACCAGGATGTCACAGTCGAGACACTGATGACCACCAACGTCATCACGGTGAGCACCCTGATGGACCAGGAGGAAGTTGCCAAGCAGCTCTCGAAATACAACTTCCTGGCCTTGCCTGTCGTGGACCGCGACAACAGGATGGTCGGTATAATCACATTCGACGATGCCATGGACGTCATGGAGGAAGAGGCAACTGAGGATATCACGATCATGTCCGCTCAGACGCCTTACGAGAAGTCATATCTGCGCACCTCCCCATGGGAGCTCTTCAAGCACAGGATCCCATGGCTGATGCTCCTGATGATCTCCGCAACATTCACAGGTCTGATAATCACAAGCTTCGAGAACTCCCTGGCCCAGCTTGTCATCCTGACCGCATTCATCCCGATGCTGATGGACACCGGCGGAAACTCAGGCTCGCAGTCGTCAGTCACCGTCATCCGTGCCATCTCACTTGGTGAGCTGGACGTGAAGGACCTGGGCAAGGTGCTTCTCAAGGAGTTCTCCACAGCCCTGATGTGCGGCCTTGCGCTGGGCGTGGTGTGTTTCGGAAAGGTAATGCTTGTAGACGGACTCCTGTTCGGAAACATGGCGGAGGCAGTCACCTACTCCTTCCCGCATGTGGCCCTTGTGGTAAGCCTGACAATGTCGCTTACCGTAGTGATGGCGAAGCTCATCGGATGCACGTTGCCGATTCTGGCGAAGAAACTCGGATTCGACCCCGCAGTGATGGCAAGTCCGTTCATCACCACAATCGTCGATGCCCTGTCCCTGCTGGTTTACCTGAAGATAGCTACAGTGGTCCTCTTCTGAGGCCACTGCCTGTCAGAAATACTTTCTAAGTCCTAGACCGTCCTTGAACTCGAACCTCTGCTCGAGGAACTTCGAGCACAGCCCTATCAGCGTCCCGTTGATCAGGGCGCAGATGATCGTGCCCCACTTCACGCCCCTGAACACGCCGAAGCCGAAGAAGATGAACGAGAGGATCACGCCTATGAGACAGGAGCAGATGTCATATCCGGTCTTGAACCTGTGTATCTCCACCCCGTATTTCGAGGAGACCTCCTTGACGAACAGCTCATAGACCTCAGGGGCGATGTACGTATGGAAGAAAAGCGCAATCCCTATTGCGCAGAGCACCATCCCGAGCGTGTAGTATGTGATTCTCAGCGCCATGTTCTCCATGGGCACATAAGATACCAGGAGCATGCAGAGATCCAGGATGAAGCCGTAGATCACAGCGGTCACAAATGAGAAGAGATAGCTTAGCTTGAACCTGCGCACGACCAATGCCATGATTATCAGCAGCACGGCCTGCAGCGTGTACTCAGCCATGCCGAATGTGAAGAAGCTGTAAGTCTCGGAGATCTTGAGGTGCAGGATATAAGCCGGTGCCACGACCATGGACACACCAAAATCCGGCTTTTCCATGAAGGCAACTCCCAAGGCGACGAATATCAGCCCGAGCACATAGGCAAGTTCAGTGTAAAATGTCTTTCTCATCTGGCCAATTGTACTATAACATTAGTGCCATGGGAAAGATTGATTACGACGAACTGAACGCAATGCTGGCATCAATCACCGAAGGTGTGCCGTATACCATGACAAACCTCGCCAATGCCTCCGCACTGCTGTTTGAGAAGCTCAGCGACATCAACTGGGCAGGCTTCTACACGATCAAGGACAGCAAGCTTGTGCTGGGACCGTTCCAGGGCAAGGTGGCATGCACCATCATCCAGATCGGCAAAGGCGTCTGCGGGACAGCCGTGGCCACGGACAGCACACAGCTTGTCCCTGACGTGCACAAGTTCCCCGGGCACATCGCCTGTGACAGCGCAAGCAACTCCGAGATAGTCATCCCGATGCACCGGCACGGAGAGCTCTTCGGCGTCTTGGACATAGACAGCCCCTTCTTTGACCGCTTCTCAGAAGAAGACAGGAAAGGCCTTGAAGCCTTTGTCCGAATTCTTGAGGGGGCAATCTGAAATGCGTCTTGCAAAACCCAAGAAAAAAGGCTTGATCCACATCCTGTTCAGCAGGGTCCTGATCATAGCGCTCCTTATCCTCCTGCAGGTAGTGATCTTCATAGGAATTTACCTGTTCCTTGCGGACTCCGTCCCCTTCTTCACTGCCTTTGTGGTCCTGTTCACATTCGCCATGATCTTCTACGTCTTCAACAGCGAGATGGACAGCTCGGCAAAGCTTACCTGGCTGCTGATCCTGGCAATCGCACCCATTCCCGGCGCCCTCTTCCTGGCATACACAAAGATAAACGTCGGCCACCGCGAGGTCACAAGGCGCGTTGAGAGACTGATCTCGGAGAGCAGGAACCTCATTGAGCAGGATCCTGACACCATCAAGGCGCTGAAGGACGACAGGTCAGGAACGGCTGAGCTGGACTGCTACATGAACCGCACCAACAGCTTCCCCGTCTACAGAAACACGTCCGTCAGTTACTTCCCGCTGGGCGAGTACAAGTTCAAGGCAATGCTCGAGGAGCTTGAGAAGGCGCAGTCCTTCATCTTCATGGAGTACTTCATCATCGAGGAAGGAGAGATGTGGGGCGCGATCCTGGACATCCTTGCCAGAAAGGCAAAGCAAGGCGTGGATGTCCGCGTGATGTTCGACGGACTCTGCGAGATAACCACACTGCCCGGCAATTACACAAAACTACTCGAGAAAGAGGGAATCAAGGCCCGTGCCTTCTCACACCTGACCCCGATGGTCTCCACCCACTATAACTACAGGGACCACCGCAAGATTCTGGTCATTGACGGCAAGGTGGCCTTCAACGGAGGGGTGAACCTCGCCGACGAGTACATCAACCGCATAGTGCGCTTCGGCCACTGGAAGGACACCGCCGTGATGATCAAGGGCCCCGCGGTGCAGAGCTTCACCCTCATGTTCCTCCAGATGTGGAACATCTACGAGAAAGAGGCGGATTTCAAGGAGGCCAGGATCAAGGCAGACCCCGTGGAGGCGGAAGGCTACGTCATACCATACGGCGACTGCCCGCTTGACAGATACAAGGTCGGAGAGAGCGTCTACACGGACATCCTCTACCGCGCCAACCGATACGTGCACATAATGACCCCGTACCTCATCCTTGACGGCGAGCTTGAGACCGCCCTGAAATACGCGGCCGAGCGCGGCGTTGACGTCAGGATCATCCTCCCCGGCATCCCGGACAAGAAGACCGCCTACTCGCTCGCGAAGGCCCACTACAGGTCCCTTGTCGAATCCGGCGTCAGAATCCATGAGTACACCCTGGGCTTCGTCCACGCCAAGGTTGTGACCTCAGACGACGAGAAAGCCGTGGTGGGCACCATCAACTTCGACTACCGCAGCCTCTACCACCACTTTGAGTGCGCCACATACATGTACGGGACACCATGCATAAAGGAAATCGATGCCGACTTCGCCGCCACCCTTGAGAAGTGCCGAGAGGTGACACCTGAGACAATCAAGAAAGGGAAGAAGTCATACAAGATATTCGGGACAATCCTCAAGCTGTTTGCCCCGCTGTTCTAAGCAGAAGGAGAATAATAATGCTGGAAATCGGAACCAAGGCACCTGACTTTGAGCTGCCTGACCAGAACGGACAGACCCACAGGCTCTCAGACTATCTGGGGAAGAAAGTCATCCTGTACTTCTACCCCAAGGACAACACCTCAGGCTGCACGAAGCAGGCCTGCGGCTTCAGTGAGAGAAACCCCCAGTTCAGGGAGAAAGGCGCAGTGATCCTGGGCGTCAGCAAGGACTCCGTGGCATCGCACAAGAAATTCGAGCAGAACCACAACCTGGGCTTCACCCTCCTCTCAGACCCGGAGCTGAAAGTGATCAAGGCCTACGGTGTCTGGCAGGAGAAAAAGCTCTACGGCAAAGTGACTATGGGCGTTGTGCGCACCACATACCTGATTGATGAGAGTGGTATTGTTGTCAAGGCTATGGGAGGCGTCAAGGCCGCAGAGAACCCAGAGCAAATGCTCCAGATGCTCTGATCATCCGTCCATCTCAGGAAAAAGTTCAAACTAAACTTAAGTTTACATGCCTGAAAAATTGAACTCTTCAGTTTTTTAAGCCAACTAAACCGAGTTTAGTTTGAACTTTTCAGGTGGTGGCCTTAAAAACAAGAACCCAGGCTTTCAATTTTAGGTGCCTACCGGATTTGCCCTCCGCCTACCGCATGGCTTCAAATCCGCATTTTGGCTCATTAAAACAGAAAACGGAAGCCTGCCGACTTCCGTTCCTGTTTTAGGTGCCTACCGGATTTGAACCGGTGAACAACGGTTTTGCAGACCGCCCCCTTAGACCACTTGGGTAAAGCACCATGACACTTATTCAGTGCATTCCTAATTTAACAAAAAACATGTCAGAATGCAAGTACTATGTCATTCTCACTTGTCACGGACCTGATTTTGAAGGACAATTAGAAGAAGGCAAATGGATTCGGAGGAGCAGATGACAAAGGCCAAAGTGCAGAGCGATATCATCAGGCTGGACAGCCGCAGGACCTCATACATTATCAAGGTCAGTGAGACAGGACATCTGGAGAACCTTTATTACGGCAGGAAGCTGCGCTCCGACTCGGACATGGATGCGCTCATGATCAAGCGCATAACAGGCATCGGCACCGGTGTGGCGTATTCAGAAAGAAGACCGCTCGTCTTTTTGGAGACCACATGCCTTGAGACCAGCACCCCGGGAAAAGGTGATTTCCGCACCCCTGCAGTCCAGGTCGAGTACTCAAACGGCATGACCACCCTGGATTTCGTCTACAAGGCACACAGGTTCGTGGACGGGAAGCCCAAGATCTCAGGTCTGATTGCCCAGTCTTATGCCAACTTCCCTGAGGAAGCCACCACCCTTCAGATCCAGATGGCCGACAAGAGGCTGCCCATTGTCCTACAGCTCAACTACACGATGTTCAAGGAGAGCGACACTCTTGTCAGATCCTGCATCCTGACAAACGGGATGAAGGAGAGCATAGTCATCCGCAACCTCGCAAGCCTCCAGCTGGACCTTCCTGACGCGGACTGGAACGTAGTGACTTTCGACGGGGCATGGGCACGCGAGCGCAGCGTCACCAGAAGGCACCTTGAGGAAGGGATCATCGAGGTCGGGTCAAACTGCGGCGTCTCAAGCGCCTTCCATAACCCCGCTGTTTTCCTTGAGAGACCGGACTGCACATACAAATCAGGCGAGTGCTATGCATTCAACCTGATCTATTCGGGCAACCACCGCGAGATAGTCGAGAAGAGCCCGTTCGGACTTGCAAGGATCCAGACAGGAATCAATCCGCAGGGCTTCGCATGGACGCTGGATCCGGGCAAGGAGTTCACTTCCCCTGAGGCGGTTGCCACATACTCACAGTTCGGCACCAACGGCGCCAGCAACAACCTGCATGCGTTTGTAAACAGCCACATAGTCAGAGGCTCATGGCAGTATCGCGAGCGCCCGGTTCTCTGCAACAACTGGGAGGCCACCTATTTCAATTTCTCAGAGGGCAGGATCATCGAGCTTGCCAGAGCAGCCAAGGAGCTTGGAGTTGAGCTCTTTGTCCTTGATGACGGCTGGTTCGGGCAGAGAAACGATGACACCACAAGCCTGGGCGACTGGTATGTGAACACCAAGAAGCTCACCGGCGGAATCACAAGGCTCGCAGACAAGATCCATGCCATGGACATGATGTTCGGAATCTGGGTCGAGCCTGAGATGATCAGCAGAAGAAGCCTCCTCTTTGACAGCCACCCCGACTGGGCAGTCATGATTCCCGGAAGGGAGCCATCAGTCGGAAGAAACCAGTTCATCCTGGACCTCACAAGGAAGGAGGTGCGTGACTATCTTGTCAGGACTATGACCGAGGTGTTCCGCATCTCAAAGGCAGACTATGTCAAATGGGACATGAACAGGATATTCAGCGACCTGTACAGCGCATCCGGAATCAGGATGGGAGAGTTCGGACACAGATATGTCATGGGCCTTTATGAGGTGTTCTCGCGCCTTGTGAGCGCATTCCCCAAAATACTGTTCGAAGGCTGTGCGTCAGGCGGAAACAGGTTCGACCTTGGAGTCCTGTGCTTCATGCCTCAGATCTGGACAAGCGACAACTCCGATGCCTGCTGCAGGACAAGCATCCAGGGAGGCACATCCTATGCCTACCCTGTCAGCACAATGGGCGCCCATGTCTCGGCTTCCCCGAACCATCAGACACTCAGGAAGACAGACATAGAGTCACGTTTCAATGTGGCTGCATTCGGGATCCTTGGCTATGAGATGGATCTTGGAGCGCTGAACTCCCAGCAGAGGCTTGCCGTAAAGGACCAGATCGCATTCTACAAGCGCTACAGGGCGCTTCTGCAGTACGGGCGTTTCTTCAGGCTTTCCGATGAAGGCGCAAACCGCACCAGGTGGATGGTGGCAAACACTGATTTCAGTGAGATGATAGTCCTTGATTTCCAGACCCTGAACCAGAGCAACACAGGACCCGAGGTCCTGAGAATCCCGTATGCGCGCGCAGAGTTCGACTATGAGCTTACCTCAAGGATCCAAAAGGTCCCGATCAGCGACTTCGGAAGCCTGATCAACATGGTCAGCCCCGTCATGCTCAAGGCAGACAGCAACCTGAAGAAGATAATTGATGACAAGGTGATGCTCAGCAGCAGCGACGAGCACTGCATTGTCTCAGGTGATGTCCTGGCTTATAGCGGAGTGAGGCTCAACCCGCAGTTCAGCGGCGCAGGCTTCGCGCAGGACGTAAGGGTCCTTGGAGACTTCGGCTCAAGGCTCTATCACATTGTGAGAATACAGAAGGAAGTCAGAAAGTAAGGCCGCGTTTTCTCATCTCGCGCAGAAAGAAAGGTACAGCAAGAAGAGCAGCCCCATTTGTCAGCTCCCCCGCTCCTATGTTCTCAAGCACATAAGAGACCGGGACGGTGA
>JAEEGK010008530.1_pt1 | contig 24145 bp, 29 predicted proteins | sample 8958771 | NCBI WGS metagenome assembly JAEEGK01 (sample SAMN16246547, study PRJNA631951) | gut metagenome | biome: gut microbiome; feature: rumen; material: SC-attached | host: Bos | place: Iran: Karaj | collected 2018-10
GGTGTCATGATGACATGGGTCGGATTTCTCTCCGCCAACGCCAACAAGGGTTTCGTGCAGTCAATGCTTGGAATAGATGAGTTCCACAGGTATGTGCCTGTCATCGTCGGTGGTGTGCTCACTGTGATCGCAGCCATCGAGTGTGTGGTTGAACAGATTCTCAGATGGAAATCTGCTGATAAAGAGGTGGTCGCCGCATGAGTGCAATTCTAGTTTGGAAACTTGTTGTCCTGTTCGGGGTTCTCTTCATCACCATGTTCCTGAGATTCCCGTTCTTCCTGGCGTGTTTCGCATCCGCTGCGGCTTACGCCCTGATTTTCCCCGGTTCAATTCCGATGTTCGTCTTCGGACAGACTTTCGTGCAGGGCCTGGGGAACTCGACCTACGCATCCATCATCTTCTACTTCCTGTTGGGTGCCATTCTCAATCACGGCGGTCTGGGTGACAGGATTGTCAAGTTCGGCAACGCCTGTATCGGACACGTCAAGGGCTCTCTCAGCCACATCAACATCCTGGCATCGGTCCTGTTCGCAGGTGTCTCAGGCTCAGCCGCGGCAGATACCGCGTCAATCGGAAACCTGATGATCCCGATGATGAAGAGGCAGGGTTATGACGCACCTTACTCAGCTGCAGTCACCCAGATGAGCTCTATCATCGGACCTATCATCCCGCCGTCAACGACATTTGTCTTCATCGCGAGCATGATGGACCTCTCAGTCAGAAAGCTGTTCCTCTGCGGTCTCATCCCGGGACTTGCCATGGGACTCCTTGAGCTGGCTTACTCCATCTACATCTCACACAAGAGAAATTACCCGTGCACCGGAAAGTTCGGTGGCTTCAAGAACATCTGGAAGGAATTCAAGATCAACTTCTGGGCCATCCTTCTTCCTCTGCTGATCCTGATCTGTCTCACGGCAGGTATCGGAACAGTCACTGAGATCGGTGCCGTGTCATGTGTCCTTGCAGCATTCATCTCAATGGTCATCTACAAGGAGCTTGACTGGAAGGGACTCTGGCAGTGCATCAAGAACACTGCAAGACAGGTCGCAGTTGTCTTCTCAATGCTTGCTGCAGCAACAGTGTTCATCTGGATCATCGGATCACTGAACTTCCAGAACACACTGGCCGCATGGATCGGAAGCCTCGGTCTCTCACGCTTCACGGTCTTCATGCTTGCCATGCTGATCATCTTCATCCTCGGCATGGTCCTTGAGACACTGGTCATCACAATGATCTTCATCCCGGTCCTTGCACTTCCGTGTATCGCCGCCGGTGTTGATCCGTATGTCTTCGCTGTCTCAGCTGCTATCGTCTGTGCAATGGGTCTGAACACACCGCCTGTCGGAACACTGCTTTACCTTACCGCCAGCATTGCGGACACCTCCGCGATGAAGGTCGCGAAAGAGAGCGTCCCGTTCATCATCTGTGTTGTCATTGCAGTAGTGCTCATGGGTCTTTTCCCGCAGATCACACTGTGGTATCCGAGCCTGGTATTGTGAGTGGAGGTAATGGAAATGAAAAAAGGTACACTTTGTCTGCTTGCAGACTTTGATGCGGAGAACTACATCCGCGACATCATGAGGCGTGGAGCCGTTGAGGGAGGCGTGGGCGTAGCAGCCGCAGGTCTTCCGAGACACATCTCACTCGGAATGCCCTATGAGGTCAAGGACTGGGCTGCTTACGAGAAGTTCGCCGAGAAGCTTGCCAAAGAACTCAAGCCTGTCACAGTCAGACTCTGTGACATTGTCGCAGGCAAGATCAGCGAGCAGTTCGGCTCATACTTTTTGAAGTTCGAGGAGAGCTTCGGCCTTGATGAGCTTAGGGTTCAGGTCAGGTCCAAGCTGATCTCAGAGCTCGGTCTTGAGATTCCTGAGAAGGACGGTGTGACAGGCCAGAAGTCAATCACACTCGGCTTCGGAACCGCACCATATGAGAACTACAAGGGATTTGTCGACAGCATCGACAGATCATTCATCGGAAAGGAGCTGACCTTCAACGAGCTGGGAATCTTCTACTATGACCAGCCGACGATCGCAGCCAACAACTTCTTCTGCTGCAGAAGATTCAAACTTGTCTAAGTGAAAAGGAGAAACGCCATGAAGACAATGAAATGTGATTATGACAGAGAAAAGCACATGACCATCACCTATGAGGGTGGCGGTCTCAAATATGAGTACATCGCTGATTTCGCAAAGGGTCTTCCCACTAACGTTTTCTATGCAAGCGTCGCGGGTGGATTCTGTGACAAGCATGACAACGTTTATCTCGGTGTCCGTGGAATCGGCTATCCCGTTGTGAAGCTCGATCCAGAGGGAAACTTCCAGAAGCTTATCGGTCTTGGCAACATAACAGTTTGTCACTTCGGAATTGCCTCTTCAGATGACACCATTCTGATGACTGATCTCGGAAAGAGCACAATCGTCGAGTTCACAGAAGACGGCAAGGTTGTCCAGACTCTGGGAAACCCGGGACATCCGAGCGACACAGGAATCAACTACCATTATTATGAAGAGCAGAGAAGGCTCGGAAATCTCTATCCGCCTGAGCCGTATATGAGGATACCCGGGCTGACTGCTCTCTCGGAAGCTGAGCTTCACACAATCAAGAGAATGGGAGAGCCCTTCAACAGACCGACCGACATGGCCATTGACTCAAAGGGAAACATCTATGTCTCTGACGGATATGGCAACTGCGCGGTGCACAAGTTCTCAAGGGACGGCAAACATCTGAAGACATGGGGCGGAATAGGTGATGAGCCGGGCAAGTTCCTCATGGTCCATGCAGTGACAGTCGACTCCAAGGATCAGGTCTGGGTTTGCGACAGAGACCGCAATGCAGTGCATGTATTTGATGGAGAGGGTAATGTCCTGGCCTACTGCAAGGGTAACCTCGGACAGCCTTCCGGCATTGTCGCTGACAAGGACTACATCTACTGCGTCGGTCGCGGCGGATATCTCACAGTCTTCAATCCTCAGTTCGAGGTTGTCGCACAGCTCGGTTACTTCAACAGTGAGCTCAGGGCTCACGGTATTGCCGTCAACAGCAAGGGAGACCTCTTCCTGTTCCCGACAACCGCAACAGAAGACCATCAGTGCATCTGCCTGAAGAGGGTCAAGTAATTGTTATTCATCCGGGGCGGGAGTGCTTCTCCCGCCCTGAATCTTGAGAATGGAGGAAATCGGCCGTGAAGTTTTCGGAGTTGCTGGGTGTCAGACGTGAGGACAGACAGCTTCTTTTCAGGACCTATTTCCTCTATTTTTGCTCAGGCATCATGGCAAACGCCATGGGCTCAATCCTCAAGGACATGCGTAACCCGTCCTACGGGTACGGTTTCTCGGCAAGCTTCCAGGGAATCCTGTCATCCGCCATGCAGTTCGGCGGACTTGCGGCGAACATCCTGTCAGGGCTGCTTCCGTTCATCATCGGAAGAAAGCGTTCGACAGTGATCCTTGCCATTGCGCCCGTCCTTGGACTGGGTGTGCTGGTGCTGACTGGAAACCCGGCGCTACTGATAATGTCATTCATTTGCGTGGGAATAGGGAAGGGCGTGAACTCGAACATCACAAACATTGTGGTGAACCACACCGCCAGAAACCGCGGCATTGCCCAGAACTTCCTGCATTCGTTCTTCTCGATCGGTGCGGTCCTGGGACCTGTCCTGATGGCAGTGTTTCCGCAAAAGAGCTGGCGATTGCCTACTTTGATAATTGCAGGTGGGATTCTTACTGCAGTTACCCTGATGGGACTATCATCTTTATCAAATCAGAGAGAGGTCAAGGAGAAGGAGTCCATTGCAATCCCAAGGTCATTCAAGTACTGGTACAACACCGGGATCATGTTCTTCTACCTGTGTGAGGAGGCCTGCCTTCTGTCATACACGGTCTCTTACTTCACATACACCGGGCTTTTCTCAGACTCCTCTTCCAACCTGCTTGCATCACTGCTGTGGGTGGCGATCCTCACCGGAAGGCTGACCTGTGTCTCGATAATGCAAAAGGTGAAGAAACAGTACCTGATCGCGGTCCTGGGGGCATCGTTCATTGTGTCATTCATATTCCTTGTGAATGCGGACACACAGGTCGGAGCCCTGATCTCACTCTTTGCGGTAGGTCTCTCAATGAGCGGCATTTACCCGACCACAATGTCGACCCAGGAGGACAAGTACATGAGGTCATCCTTCTGCTCGGGTCTTTGCATAGGCGTCTGCACCGCGGCGACGATAATAATGCCTGTGATAATCGGCAACGTCACAAATGCCACAGGTTCCTACAGGAGCGGGCTCAAGACTCTGCTTATCCCGCTTTCATGCATGTTCGCGCTGATGCTTGTGAAGCTTTACATGGAATGCCTTAGAGGCAGGGATAAGGGGAGCAGCTGATGGGATTCTTCAACAAGGCAAACTCCCTCATTGAGAAGTGGATGCAGCTGATCATGCCTTTATGCGTAGTCATCGGATTTCTTCTGGGAGACAGGATTGCTTTCCTCAAACCATCGACGAACTGGCTCTTTGCATTCGCGTGTTTCTCATCTGCACTGACACTGTCAATGACAGAGTTCAAGACCGCGTTCAACGTCAAGGCAATCATCCTGCTGATGATACTGGGCCATGCAGTGCTCCCGGCCATCGCATGGCTGGTATTCAGGCTTACAGCCTCCCCATCATCGGAGATATTCATGGGCCTGATGCTGTTGTTCGCCGGCCCTTGCGCCACGACCAGCTTCATCTGGAGCGGGATCTATGGGGGAAACAAGGGGCTTTCAATCGCATTTGTGATTATAGACACCTTTGTGTCCATACTGCTGACTCCGTTCATCATGAGGCTGGCATGCTCTGCCGCAGTCACGATGGATTCCGTGTCCCTGATCTGGAGCATGACCAAGATGGTCCTGATCCCATCAGTGGCAGGTGTCCTTGCGACAAAGCTGATAAGGCAGGAGCATCTTGCGGTTGCGACGCCTGTGATCAAGTTCATCACAAAGGTATCGCTCCTGCTGATAATAATGATAAGCATCGGAGGCGCATCACGTTCAGTGAGGGGCAACTTCTCCTTCAGCTATATATGGAGCCTTGCCGGGGTGTTCGTTGTCCTGATCATCGGATATGTGATGGGTTATTTTTCCAGCAGATTCCTTATCAAATCCGATGTGCCTGATGCGATATCAATGGGATTCGCCCTGGGGTGCAGGAACGTGGGTCTTGCGATAATCCTCGCAGGAAGTTATTTCCCGCCCCTTGCCGCCGTGCCTCCTGTCATAACACTGTTCTTCCATGATATAGTGACGACAGGAGCGGGAAGGGTGTTCCTCAAGGTAAAAGAGAAGAAACCACATGATAAGGAATATGTTTTAGGAGGAAAGAATGCAGCACCACGTCATAGTGAAGTTCAATGAGACAGTCAAGGACAAGATCGCTCTTGCCAACGAGATCGGAAACCTTTTCAAGGGAATGGAGGGTACAGTTCCGGGCGTCCATAAGGTCAGCCCGCACAAGAACTGCATCAACATGTCCAACAGATATGACCTCATGATAATCGTGGACATGGAGAAGGATGCCCTTGAGGCTTATTCCAACAGCCCGATCCATGACAAATGGATCAATGAGTATCCGCAGTTCCTAGAGTCAAAGGTCATAATGGACTACGAAGACTGAGATGCAGCACCCTGATCGGTGAATCTCAGTTACAATTTGAGCTTTATGAACTCAGTTCGACGCAAGAAGAGCAAGGAATTCAGATGGGCTTAATGCTGTGCCGTCGGCAGGGTAGTGTTTGAGATTCCCGGTGACTAGGATGGCCCCAATTGTCTTTGCGACCTCATAGAATTTCCGGTCTGATTCGTCTGTGAACTGTATTCCCTGAATTGTTTCGGCATGGATGGGTATTCCATGCTTGAGAAGCGGATCGAGAATCGCATCTATTTCCCATTCTTCAAATCCGAATTTGGGGTAGTGCATGACTTTGTAGTACTCTTCAGCGATCCGGTAGTCGTAGTACAGATTGATTCTCCCGGTGATTGCTGCAAGAAGAATATCGCTTGCATTCCTGCCGGGAGACAATGCCGCGGATACAATGATATTGGTATCCAGTACCACGTTCACGCTTTTCATTCTCCTCTGGCTTCCGAGATGAGGCTGCTGATTTCTTCCTCGGATTTGAAGCCACTTCGGGCTGCACGCATCCTCATGCTGTTCAATGCAATGATTGCTCTTGCCTGACGTATTGTCTGGATTGCCTCATCGAAGTATCCGTCAGGAATGCTGATCATCACCGCTGCAGGCTTGCCGTTGTTGGTGATGATGGCTTCATCACCTTGCTCAATGGTCTGCCAAAGAGATTTTGAGTCGGTCCTCAGGTCGCGTATAGAATAGAAGTTCATCCTTGTACCTCGTTGATTAAATGGTACACAAGTGTGTCCATATTGTCAACACAAGAAAAAAGGACATGAATTAGGTAATTCGATTAATGGATTACAGATATCTCCCCAGCACCATGGCAATCTTGTCAGCGGCCTCCTCGATGAGGTCCTTTGTGATGTTCGCCATGAGGCTGGTGCGGATAAGGCACTCGTTCTCTGTGGTGGCAGGCGGGAGAACCGCGTTGACAAAGACACCCTCGTCATAGAGGTCGCGGACGATCCTGAGGGTCGTGTTGCCGTCTGAGGTGTAGATCGGGATGATCGGGGTGAGGGTGCTCTTGAACTTCACGTTGCGTGCAGCAAGGGCGCTTCTCAGGTTGTCGGCGGCCTGTGTGAGCTGGTCCTTGAGCTCGGGATGCGCCACAAGATATTCCAGAGCCGCAAGGGCTGTTGCAGCGTTTGCGGGCGGAAGGCTTGCCGAGAACATGAACGGGCGTGACATATGACGCATGTAGTCAATGACAATCTCATCTGCCACAGCAAAGCCTCCGAGGCTTGCGAATGACTTGCTGAAGGTGCCCATTATGATATCGACCTGGTCCTCAAGACCGTAGTAGGAGGCGGTTCCGCGGCCGCCTTTCCCGATTGTGCCTATCCCGTGGGAATCGTCCACCATGACGCGTGCGTTGTACTTGTGCGCAAGATCCACGATGTCAGGAAGCTTGGCGATGTCTCCGCTCATGCTGAACACGCCGTCTGTGACAATCAGCTTGGGGGCATCCTCAAGTTTCTTCAGGATCCGCTCCAGGGAGTCCATGTCATTGTGGTAATAGCGCTTCATCTCGGCATAGGAGAGCTTTGCGCCGTCGTATATGCTGGCATGGTTCTCTCGGTCACAGATGATGTAGTCGCCTCTGGAGCAGATTGCGCTGAGTATTCCGAGGTTCGACTGGAAGCCTGTGGAGAATGTCATGGATGCCTGCTTTCCGAAGAACTCGGAGAGCTCCTTCTCAAGCTTCAGGTGCAGGTCCAGCGTACCGTTCAAAAAGCGTGAGCCTGAGCAACCTGTGCCGTATTTCTCAAGTGCCTTGACTCCCGCGTCAATTACGGTCTGATTCGATGTCAGGCCGAGGTAGTTGTTGGAGCCGAGCATGATGCGGCGCTTGCCCTCCATGATGACCTCAGGGGCCTGTCTTGACTCCAGGCAATGGAAATAGGGGTAGATTCCGGCTGCGCGGACTTCTATGGACTGCTGATAATAGCTGTTTGTATCTTTGAACTTGTCGAATAGATCCATGGTTGTTCTCTTTGGGAGATTCTTGCAGAATAAAGGGGCATAGTCAATATATACTAGTGAAAATAAATCATGGTCTCAGGACTGTATTCCGCTGGACTGCGCCCAGATGTCAAGGATCATTTTCCCGCCGGTGAACAGGACCGCGATCAGGGCTGCGGCAAGTATGACTGCTACTGTGATTCTGAGCCAAAGCGGGATTCTGAAATGCACCTGATCCTCCTGTGAATTCATTCTATCTGTCTTGAACTCGGTCATGCAAGATGCTATACCGATATCAGAGGGCGGGAAATGAAAAGACTTGTTTTGATAATCATTGTGCTTCTGTCGGTCTCTGCTGTTGCATTTGCCTCGGAAGGGGAGCAGCAGGACCAGCAGATAAAGAAGTTCCAGCTTCAGAACACATTCATCGGGTTCGGCTCAGGCTCAAGGCATCAGGGGGACAGGGACAGCGCCAAGATGCTGCTTGGCCTGGACATCACAGGCACGACTCTTGCAGTTTCAGGTGGGCTGAGTCTTGCAGGCAGCATCATTGTCTACAACGGTCTGAGGGCCATGGTCGGTGATGTGACAAAGGCAGACATCTATGTCAGCGCAGGTGTGCTGAGCGCGGGCCTTGTGACGCTTATAGTCTCAAGGATCCTGGGCTGGAACGCACCTTTGAGGTACTAGGGGGCAGGGTATGAGAAAAAGATCAATATTTACTGCCTGTGCATTCATCCTGGTCCTCTTTCTGCTCACCGGCTGCTTTGCTATCAACGACGCTAAGACCAAGCTTGCGGAGTCAAGCGCTCTCTTTGATGTGGACTACAACGGCGAGGTTACCAGGGACCTGCGCTACGGAGAGGCTGAGCGCAATGTATACGACCTGTACCTTCCAGAGGACATCACGGCTCCGGAGGCAAGTCATCTGATCCTGTTCATCCACGGCGGAAGCTGGACCGGCGGGGACAAGAAGGACGGGGAGATGTACTGCCGCAATTACGCGGACCACGGCTATGTGGCCGCATCAATCAGCTACACGCTCAAGGCTGAGGGAGTGGACACCAACATCCTGAAGATCAATGATGAGGTGAAGGCCGCCGTAAGCGCAATAAAGGAGAAATGCACTGAGCTGGGGTTTACACTTGAGGACATGGCAGTCTCCGGCTTCTCCGCAGGAGCCTGCCAGGCCATGATGTACGGCTTCAAGGAGGCCTCCACATCCGCGCTTCCGGTGAGGTTCATAATCCAGATGTCAGGGCCCACATCATTCGAGCCTGCGCTCTGGCGCAACGGAGAGGTCCACTGGATGGTGAGGAACCAGACCGGCCTTGACGGCTCTGCAGAGGGCGATGCCCGATGGATCAGCCAGTTCAGCGGGGAGACCGTCACTGCGGAGATGGTGAGAAACGGACAGGCAGAGGCAATCTGGCGCAAGATATCTCCGTTCACTTACGTCACAGGCTCAAGCATCCCGGTGCTCTCCGCTTTCGGCTCTCTTGACGGGGTGGTCCCTCCCTCAAGCAGGCTGGTGCTTGAGAAGGCCCTCAATGACAATGGTGTGAAACATGACACCGTCGTCATGCCGAACTCCGGTCACTCCCTGGCATGTGACCTGGATAAGGAGAGGGAACTCATAAAACTGATCTACGATTATTGCGCTGAATACTTCAACTGAGCTTGTTCGCCTCTGAGATCTTCTCGAATAGGCTGCGGGCATTTGAGACATCCTCGTCTGTGATGCCGTTCGGGTCTCCGTAGCGGGCGCGTATGTAAATCTCCCTAAGGGCGCTCTCCTCATCGGAGAGGCTTTTCTCCTCGCTATCGCTGAGCTCCCTTGCGGACTCAAGGACATCAGCTGAGGTGCTTCCCCTTGAGATCTCCGCACCTTCCTTGCGGACAAGGAGGATGTACTGGCGGAAGATTGCCCTTATTGCCTCGATCTTATCAAACTGGGCCTGCTCCTCCGGTGTTCTCTGGACAACATCCTCCACGGCCTTTGCCTTCTTCTTCCTGATGATAATGACCGCAGTCACAGCTCCTGCAATGACCACAAAGGCGCAGACGCAGACAAGGACCCACGGGAAGCCTTGCTCGTCCTCCTTCTCAAGGGCGACTACAGGGGCATCCTCCTTCAATGACTCGTCATCGGAGACATAGCCCGTCTTGTTTGTGAGCGGGGTGTATCCGATGACTGCATCGTTCTGGAACCTGATGCGCTCCGTCTTGAGCTTTGGTGCCTGAGGCCCGAGTGTCGGCGTAATTAGGGAGAACACGAACGTAAGGACCAGATAGAGCAGGGCCAGGGCTGCGGCAGCTGATGCGAACAGAATGAGGATCCTGCCCGCGTTCATGGAGCGCCATTTCGCATCCGGATTGCCCTTACGCATCTCAGAGAGGATTATCATGCCCAGAAGGGCGCAGGTGATCGTGAATCCCATGACTCCGGGGAGGTTGATCCTCTCCTTTGCCACATCCTCTACTGCAATGTAGATGATCAGGTTCAGCAGGCTCACAAAGCATGCGGCGGAGATAAGCCCTATGAATGAGCTTCGGAATCTCCAGTATTCGGTCTCGAACCTTCCGACGGTCATAAACACGACATAGTAAATGGCCACAAGAGCCAGAAGCACGGCCGCCACCGGATTTGCCTTAGCCCAGGAGAGGGATGTGGCAAAGGTCACAACAGCTGGGACAAGGGCCAGGAGAAGCCGCAATAACCTGTTCTTGACTGAAGGTAAGAACAGACTTTCAACAGTACAGAATGCAGTGAATATCACAAAAATCAATGTACTTGACTTGAACCAGGGCATTGTGCAGATAAGTGCAAAGATAAGACAAATATAAAACGCAACCCTCAATCCTGACGCAACCTTCATACTGCGGCCTCCTTGTATCTTTGTTTTCCGCCATAAAGCACGCAGACCTCGTGGTCAGAGACGCTCTGAAGTCTTGCAAGTGCCTTCCTGTCCTGCTCATCAAGATACGGGGTGACCAGGATATAGCTTCTGTTGTTGCGGTTTCCCGCTATGCATTTGTCTATGAGAGAGTCAAAGCTCTTATAACATGCAGGGGCAGAAAGCCCGATGTTCCTCAGAATGGCCGAGAGATGGCTCCTTCCGAATCCCTGCTGCAGGTCCCTCAGGTCCCCGTTTGAGATGAAGGCGTAAGGGATCTTCATCTCCTCAAGCTTCTCGCATGCCGTGCGTGCCAGCTCAAGGCACCGTTCCAGGTCAACAGGGGAGGCGTTGCTTCTCTCAAGGTTCACAGCTATGGCCACATCGGTGTCCAGGGTGAAATCGTTCTGCTTCACCATGAGCTTTCCGGTCTTTGCCGACTGAATCCATGATATCTTCTTCATGGGCTCCACCCCGGTGTATTCCTTGTAGCCTACAAGAAGACTCGGATCCTCCATTATGAAGCGCCTGACGGAGATGTCACCCAGAAACCCTCCCAGGACCTCTACCTCAGGATCATTCTCCGCAAGGGCGGCTGTGCAGACGATTGTCTTTGCCCCCTCTATGGTGGTGATGGCTGTCCTTAACCCCAGGATGTCGCCTGCCTCAAGGTAACAGCGCCCCAGCCTGTAGATCCCGCGCTTGTCAAGCGAGATGTGGAACCGGCCTCTGATGCATTTGAAGGGCATGAGGAAGAGGCTCCTGTCCACGCTGATTCCGGTGAACGACCTGGTGACGTGCCTTTCCAGCCATTTCTGGTCCTCACAGATTGTGACTCCCTGGTCGAATGAGAACGAGAGCCCCAGATAGAGGACGGGGAGTTTGCCGGTGTTTGTCACCTGGTAGCTTACCGTGATCTGCTCGCCCGGCTCTGACATGAGCATGTCCATGTCATAGCTGACAGCTATGTTTTTCAGTGGGTCCCTGAGGCTCAGAATCTCAAATAGAATGGCCATGAAGATCAGGCCCACAAATACAAAACCAAGCATCAGTGCTCCAGTGGAACCTCAACATCCTCAAGCATGTTGCGCACAAAGCCCTGGCTTCCCAGATGGCTTCTGCCTGAGAGCATGATCCTGTGCGGGAGAACAGCCGTGGCCTCTTTCTTGACATCCTCGGGAATCACATAATCCCTGCCGTTGAGGGCGGCATAGATCTGGCTTGCCTTGTACAGGGCAAGGGAACCTCTTGCGGATACTCCGTTTACAAGAAGGTTGCTCTGGCGTGTGTATGTGACTATGTCCATTATGTAGGAGGCAATCTCGTCGCTGACTGTGACCTGACTGAAGGCACCGCGCATCTTCAGGATCTCGTCTGTGGAGACAACCTGCTCAAGGCCGTCCACAATCCTGACTGTCTCAGGACGCCTGAGGATTCCGATCTCCTGCTCCTTGGTCATGTAGCCCAGAGAGAGCTTCATGAAGAACCTGTCCAGCTGTGCCTCAGGAAGAGGGAATGTGCCGTATGACTCCACAGGGTTCTGCGTTGCCATGACCATGTAGGGCTCCTCCATCCTGTATGCCTCTCCGTCAACTGAGATCTGCTTCTCCTCCATTACCTCAAGAAGGGCGCTCTGGCTCCTGGGCACGGCCCTGTTGATCTCATCCGCAAGCACTATGTTTGAGAAAAGAGGTCCTCTCTTGAACTCGAACTCTCCCTTCTTCTGGTTGTAGAAGTTGATTCCCGTCAGATCAGACGGCATGAGGTCCGGCGTGAACTGGATCCTGCGGAACTGGCCTCCGATGCTCTTGGCGAATGCCCTGAGAAGCATTGTCTTTCCTGTTCCGGGCAGGTCCTCAAGAAGCACATGGCCTCCCGCCACAAGGCAGACAATTATCTGCTCTATCACATCTTCCTTTCCGACAATCACCTTGCTGCAGTTCTCGACAAGTCTTTTCCTGCTATTTGTGAACAGTGTTGTATCCATAAAGCACCTCTGCTGTTATACTATTTGTAATATTATGATATCGGGCGTACGGATGTCCATGAAAATATAAGCTGGATTATCGCGTCTGATTCAGTTATATTGGATAAAGGTTTTGTAATTAAAAATGGAGGTGGGAAATGAAGAAGTATCTTTCCATTCTGGCAATCATCCTTATGTGCGCATTCCTCTTTGTCTCTTGTGATGACTTTGATCTCGGGGCACTTGGTGGAATACTCGGAGACCTGACAGGCGAGCTCTTGTCCGGTGACGAGGAGACCCCTGACTACAGCAATCCCGGTGGAGCGACCGCGGCAGAGCTTGAGGGCACATGGACCGGATCATCAACGTCTTTCAATGATAAATTAGAGCTTGTCGACAGCGCTGTGACCGTGACAATCGGTGAGGGGAAGTTCTCCCGCATTGAGAAGGACATGAACGGCGATGTCCTGATCTCCAAGGAAGGTGATCTCATCACAGACAAGATCGGGGAAGGCCTTATCGGCATGTCACTGCCGACGGTAACCGATCCGGACAAACCGACTGTCGGATACATCTCACTCAAGGAGTCCGATGTTGACGGAGCCGATTATCTCATGATTGACATCTTCGATGAGCAGTATATTGGAGACCCTGAGGCAAAATACACGGAGATCAAGGTCGATGGATCGGATCTTGTGAGTTCCTCTGAACACGTTCTTTTCGGAGAGCTTTCATCATCAATCAGAAGATACAGTGATGAGCTCCTCTCTAATTCGGACTTCGTTCTCTCACAGTACAATTCCGATAAGACAGAAGACGGAAAGGTCACACTTCAGATCAGGGAGCATTCAATCCGTGTGCATGTCGAGGATCGTGACGAGGCTGAGGGCGAGCTTCTGCGTCTCAAGTACACGGAAACCGAGTGCTTGAGCAATACCGTCTCCTATTGGTTCAGATACACCAAGGAGACCGATACACTTGAGCTTTACTATGGCGGAGAGCCTCTCAAGCTCACAAGAGGCAAGTAAGCAGCAATCAATTGTATGACACAGGGCTGTCGCTTGAAGCGGCGGCCCTTTTTTTGTGCTATCATGTAACCGGAGGTGAGCATGCGCGTCCTGAGAAGAATCCTGTCTGTCATTTTAGCTCTTGTACTGGTGATCCTGGTTGTATATGGCCTTGCCATGCTGCTCGGAAGGCAGGTCCTGTATCCCGCGTTCTCCCGCCATGCCCAGAAAGGTGTTCTGATTCCAGATCTTAAGAAAGGCTTCACGCCTCAGGGTGTGAGCTATATCGAGGATGAGGGCTGCACCTTGATCTGCGGCTATTATCAGGGAAGCGAGGCATCGCGCATCTACATGGTTTTTGAGGATGGTGACGTGAAGGAAATCCCGCTCAGGCGCGAGAACGGGGATGTCTACACGGGTCATGCCGGAGGACTCACCGCCGCCGGAGACCATGTCTATGTCAGCAACGCCTCCAAGCTGTTTGTCCTGAACACAGCTGACCTCCTTAACGCCCGCTCCGGTGAATATGTGTCTTTCATCGGCTACATACCGGTTCCGTGCAGGGCATCGTTCTGCGGGTCTGACGGGGAATATGTCTATGTGGGTGACTATCACGCTGACGGCTATGAGACGGATGAGAGCCACAGAATCAGCACCGCGGACGGAGATTATCAGGCGATGGTCTTCGCGTACAAGCTGGATGATGGCAGTCAATATGGCCTTGAGACTGCACCGTCACATGCCTATGCGGTCCGTGACATTGTCCAGGGATTCACAGTCTGTGACGGGAAGGCCGTCATGTCATGCTCGCACAGCTTCTCTCCGTCGAACCTTTACTCTTACACCATAGGTTCTCCGGACGGGACCTTTGTCCAGGACGGGAAGGAGATACCGCTTTACATCCTTGACAGCAGGAAGCAGATCGGAAGGCTCAGGATGCCGCATATGAGCGAGGACATAGAGATCAAAGACGGCAAGGTCCTTGTGGGCTTTGAGTCATCGGCCAGGAAGATGCTCTCCGGGCTGGTTCCTTGCTCTCTGAGAAACGTGATGATAATCCCGCTTCCGCATGAGCTTTGACCAAGACGGTCTAATGTCTTGACTAAAACTCTCATATTGTGTAAGTTTCTTTTGTTCGTCAGAATTCACGCGGCTATGGTGGAATTTGGTAGACACGCTAGCTTGAGGTGCTAGTGGGAGAAATCTTGTGCTGGTTCAAGTCCAGTTGGCCGCAGCAAACAGAACCCGACCCTGAGTGGTCGGGTTTCTTGTTTGATGAGCCTTTGATGCTGGACTTGAAGCCCTGCGGTAGGAAGACGCATCGCGTCTGAAGCGGGGCCGGCCCGGAAGGCGGACCACCGGGAGCCGGAGGGCAAGTCCAGTTGGCCGCAAGACAGATAGGGAATCCGTAAGGGTTCCCGTTTTGCATTTGCCATTTCTGATTTTATCCGTCATTATATGTGACTGGGCATAACATGAAGCGCAAGAGAAAGAGTCTTTACTACAAGATCGTCAGTGCAATCCTTCACCTGGTGGTTCCCAGGGCAAAGACCGTCTTTGAGGTTGAACCCGGGGATGAGCCTGTTGTCTTTGTAAGCAACCACGCCTCAATCAACGGACCGCTGATGATGACATTCTACTTCAGCCGCAGATGCAGGATATGGGCAATTTCCGAGGCTTTGGACAAGACCCATACAAGAAGCTATGCGTTCCATGATGTTTTGGTCGGAGATGGCAAGAGATCCTTCAGGTTCTGGAAGTTCGTTGCTGGGATAGTGAAGGTCATGCTCCCTCCGATCCTGATCTACAACACAATAACAGTCTACAGGGACAAGCGCATCCTTGAGACTTTCCGGTCTTCAATGGATGCTCTGAAAAACGGAGAGGACATTGTGATATTCGGAGAGTCCACAGAGCGGTACTCGGAGTATGTGAACGAGATACAGCCGGGCTTCGCGGGTCTTGGGCGCATGTACTACAAGCAGACGGGAAAGAGGCTGAGGTTCTATCCGGTTTACCTGAACAAGGAGAACAGGCTCATCTCAGTCGGCAGTCCCATTGAATATGATCCTGACATGGACCCCGAGGAATTCAAGTGTACGGTGTGCACTTTCATCCGTGACGGGATTGACCGGCTGGGAAGAGAGATGAAGCCGCACAAGGTCATCCCGTTCCTGCCTCAGAACTGGTATGACACATACGGTGAGCGCTTTGAGCACGATGTCGCCGGTTACTGGCACATGATAGACACCGACCCGAGATTCTACTGATTTATTATCTCTCTTTGCTGCGCCTGACAAAGAAGAAAACCACAAGCACAAGGGCAATGACAATCGCTGAGACAAGCCAGATCAGGGCTATGTTTCCGTTGATGCAGTTGGCCCAGTCCCTGAAATCCACCCTGTAGTAATCATGCTGCCCGTTCTCGAACAGACTGCTGATCACAGCCTGAAGCCTGTAGTACAGGACTCCGAACGCAAGAACGTCAACAGCTATCTTCAGCATCCTGCTGAAATCCAGGGCATGCACAAAACCCACAACAAAGAACGGGACAAAGGCATAGAGTGATATCAGCATGGCCTTGAAGTAGGGGAATCTGACAGTTTCCCTTATGATGAGCAGCATCAGGAGAAGGAAAAGAAGAAGCAGGGCAAAATAAACCAGGACCTTGAATCTTGCGAATCTCTCCGGCCAGTAGCGGCGCATCAGAAACGGGGTGAAGAGCACCACATAACCCAGCAGCACTGCACTTGTGGCAATGCCGAACCAGCTTCCGCCGTACATCAGGCAGCACACTCCGAAAAGAAGGCACAGCGAAAGATAGGACGATCCCACGAACAGTGCAAGCTTGTGGCTTTCTGAGAACCGTATCCATGTCGGGGCAAAGGAGTAGGCCACAAGCAGGCTGGAGAACACCACTATGGAGAATGACAGCCTGTGGTTCACTGCCAGGTCCACTATCAGGCAGATCACAAGGGCAACTGCATATGATATTGTCAGGCCCCAGAACCAGGTCTCGCTGATCCGGTGATACCTTGTGGCATCGTGTCTCATCTTGCGGTAATCGGTGTCTGTCGCTCCGTCAATGAGCTCCTTCTCTGTCACGCCCAGGGTCTTGCAGATATTGGGGATCATGGTGATGTCAGGATAACTCTTGCCTGTCTCCCATTTGGAGACCGCGGATTCTGTGACATAGAGAAGGTCCGCAAGCTCTCTCTGCTTCAGACCTTTCTCGATTCTTTTCTCTCGTATGAAGTTTCCGAACGTCTTGTTGTCAAGCACTGATGTACCTCCACGGCTCTTTGCGAACCACTAGGCCGAGCATAGCATCAGTGCCTGAAATTGTCACTGGAATCTTAGGAAAGTCCGTTTTCAGGCCTTCTTTCCTAAGATTCCTGCGTCTTATTTGGCGTAATACTGGCTGATGATGGACAGGACATCGCCAGGGCTTCCTGTGAGTATGACCCGCACTCCTGTGCCCATGGGCTCGGAAGTGAAATGAAGCTCTGTCTCCGGCTTCATGGAGGTGATTCTCTCACAGAAGAAAACCGATGCCTTCATCGCCTCTCCGGTCGAGAGATCGAGGACCATGCACATCTTGTCCCGGTCCTTAGGCTTGGAGCCGAGGAAATCGAAGACAGGGGCGTTCTTCTTGGCGTGTATCGATGGTCTGACAGCCGGATGTTGAGTGAATTCCTCTATCTGCTGCGGTGTGAAGGACCATGTCCCGTCTGTCTTGTCTCCTGACAGGAAACCCATGGTTATGTAAGTCCTGAGTGTGCGGGTCGTGAGCCCTGTGATCATTGCCAGGTCGTTGATTGAATAGGTGTCTTTCATCTGTTCCTCCTGATTTACAACTCAATTATAGGAAAGCCGGCGCCTGCCGTTCAATTTGAAAGTTCGCCTTTTTTTCAACCCTGAATCAACATGCTTGTATCGGCAGTGCTATTCAATTAATCTTAAAGCGGGAGATGAGAAAATGGAAAAGATTCATACAGACAAGGCACCGGCTGCGGTCGGCCCGTATTCTCAGGCCATAGCCGCAAACGGAATGCTCTACACCTCAGGCCAGATTCCTCTGGACCCGCAGACCGGAGCCATCACAGGAAAGAACATAACAGAGCAGGCGGAGCAGGTGATGAAGAACCTCATGGCAGTGCTTGAGGCAGCGGGCACGAACGCCGGCAAAGTCGTCAAGACCCTCTGCTTCCTTGCAGATATGAACGACTTCGCGGCATTCAACGAGGTCTATGCGAGATATTTCACGGAGAAACCCGCCAGGTCATGCGTGGAGGTGAGCGCACTTCCGAAAGGCGCCCTCTGTGAGGTTGAGCTGGTGGCCGTGATCTGATCATGCCGGGCACTTTTCATGAGACCGTCTATCAGATAGTCCGTCAGGTCCCAAAGGGAAAGGTGGCGACTTACGGGGATATCGCCTCTCTGGCAGGAAACCCCGGTCTTGCAAGGGCGGTCGGAAACGCACTTCATGTGAACCCTTATGAGGGTGATGTCCCGTGCCACAGGATTGTGAACTCAAAAGGCATGCTTGCCCGTCATTTCGGATTCGGAGGTTTGGAAGGGCAGAGAAAGCGTCTTCTTGCAGAGGGTGTGGAGGTCACTGACGGCCGTGTGGACCTGAAAGCATACAGGTGGAATTCGGAGGAATGTCATGTTGTTGAGAATCAGCAGGTTTGATGACCTGGATGAAAGAAAACTGATGGATATATACTCGGAAAGCAACTTTGAGAACACCGATTATTTCTTTCCGGACCTGGAGGACAAGAAAGAGGCGGTCAGGAAAGTCGAGGAGGGCTTTCTGGGCTTCCTTAAGGACGAGTTCTTCAGCCAGTCCGGAAGTGAGTATTGGGTCCTTGAATCTGACGGGGTGTGGGTCAGCGCGCTGCGTCTGAGCCGGATAGAGGACGGCCTGTATTATCTTGAGGCGCTTGAAACACGCCCTGACTGCAGGAGACAGGGTCATGCGGCACGTCTTCTTGACGGCGTCATTGATGAGCTGAAGAAAGCCGGTCCGTTCCGCATCTGCGACTGCATCAGCAAGAGAAACACAGCCTCCATCAAGACCCATGAGAAGTGCGGCTTCAGCATTGTGTCAGAAGCAGGCTACGATTATCTTCTCAATGAATCAGATGACCATGATTATGGTCTTGAGTACCGCTTCATCTCATAAACGCCTTAAAACATATCGGTTGAGATATGGCCTGCGAGATGTTAACATAACTGTATCAATTTATGGGAAGTCAATGAAATGAGAAAACTGTTTGAGATCACTCTCATCCTTGTGATGTTATTCGCGCTTGTCGCATGTAAGACAACTGAGACCCTGGATGCCAATGAGCCTGCACAGCAGCCTGAGGTGGCACCTGTCGCCGAACCGGAGCCCGTTGCTGCCGCCCCGGAGCCAGAGCCTGAGCCGAAGGGCCTTCCTGTGTTTGATCCGTTAAAGGGTGTCCTCCCTGGAGTCCTTTATCAGCTGAATCCTGTCGAGGGTCAGGAGCCTGTCGTCAGGGCCGTCTCTTTGAGCGGAAACAGGGCCGGTGATGAGATCAACAACAGAGAGCCGTCAATTGACAACATCAGGTTTGTCTTTGAGATCAACGAGTATATCGGAATCTGGGCTGACACGGACAAAACGGACAGCCTGTTCGCTGTCATACTGCCTCATGCCAAGGATCCGAATTTCTATACGGAGGATTCCCTGCAGGCCATTCCAGACAATGCCTCCTATGTGAACCTGGATCTGACTGAAGAAGGAAAGATTTACGGAGAGACCTACATTTATGATTTCAACAATCCGGGCTTCTATGACATCGTGATAGCAGATAACGCAAAGCCTGTGGCCCTGATTCTCATCAAGGCTTTCAAAGCAGGCGAGATTGAGAATTTCTCTGACTCGCAGCTTGAGAAGTACATGACAGATGCGGCCTTGGAGGCAAAGAGCCTCTGAGGTAACAAACAAACGATAAATGTGTTATACTCAATGTTGGCATTGAAAAATAGGGAGAAAAACCATGATCAAAAGAAGAAATACTCTGATTATCCTGATTGTCTGTGCACTCTTTGCTCTTTTGGCTGTCTCATGCGACATGATGGTGGATTCCAGGAGAAACAGGCCGACTGGTACATGGGTTCTTAATGAGGGAGAGACAAGCACCACAAAGCTAATCATCACGCTTGATGAGGTCCAGATCGTAACTTATCATTACCGTGATAGATGGAAAAAGTATTTGGATTACAAGAACGTTAGGATTCCAACCTCCTGGACCCTCAATGATGATAACTCAGTTGATTTCACTTACACCATAGGAGTGGCTTATCCGTGTGAGGTCCGCAATCATCTTGTGGTTCACGGCGGCAATACGGACATGACATGGACAAAGGATTTCGAGGATCAGGGCCACAAGTTCCATGAAGTATATAAGCTGAAGAGGGAATCATTCGAAAAAGAGCTTGTTTCAGGATGCATGTATGAGGAGTACTTATGCGCTCATTTCTCATATATTTATTTCGGAAGCGAGATTGAAGAGGAAAACAGCCACCTTAGGCTCTACTATGACGGAAGATTCGAGTGGGAAAAGCTTGGCTCAGGCACATATACCGTAGATCGAGATGCAAAAAAGATTGTCCTGCATCAGACACAAGTTGACGGGGATACCTGGCTTGAGTTCGGTGACATGACTCTTAAGATAATAGGCAGTGACAAGCCATCAAGTTATGAGCTTGATTATGAGTCACATGTCGGAAACTGGCCGTTCTACAGTGAATACGGTGGCAGCGGATGGTTTGAGTACTTTGATTATCTTAATGCATATTAAAGGTAATACCCGGGATCCTCGAATAGAGCCTCAAGCTCGGAGAACACATCTCTGTAGTTCTCTGGAAACTTGTTTGAGCCTGTAGCATACACATCCGTTCCATCTGACAGGACAAGCTTGAAAGTGAAGTCCTCTCCGTCCAGCACCCACCTGTTGTCCTTGTCAAAGCCGTCCCAGGAGAGAACATCATACTTGCTTATTATTTCCATGATCTTCTGATTCACTTCCGGTTTGAGGTTCTGATAGGCATCGCCAAATGCATTTTCCTTGTGAAGTGTATAATCCAGGCCATCAAACCTCACCTCATAGACACTGAAAATCCGGAATCCGCCTCTGGTCATGCGGAGTTTTACCACATACGGCCGTTCCTTGACGGTTACATTCAGGTTCCTGTCCACCGTGATGTCATAATCTCTTTCCCAGTTGTCCGCAATGGGAGAGAAGCATGATATGTGTGCGGTGGTATTTCCAGGCTTCTGACCGGTGAATGTCATGACCACATTGTAGCCGGATCCGGTCATCATCTCATGGTCCTCTTTATTGTACTTGCGTGCAATATCCAGGCTCACGATGCTCTCGTCAAAGCCGCTCACCTCATACTGCGGACCGCCTCCGTCAAACGATTCAAAGACAAGCACTGCAGATGATTCTGCGTTACAGGGTTCTGCGAATGAGAACGCCATGAGGAGGGAACAGAGCATGAGAAGAAGACCAGTGAGCCTCATGCCTTCATGGTAAACGCAAAACAGTTCGACCGCAACACAAAGCAGTCAATCCCACATTATCTGAAGGCCTGAAGGTATGTATCGCTCAAACTGCTCGTCCTTGCTCAGGAGAATGAGATTATGCCTGATGGCCAGGTTGACCAGTATTCTGTCGAACGGATCCTTGTGTTCCTTGAAATAAGTCAGCTCCCATTCGCACACCATATCATATGGATCACTGTCAAGGATCGTGAAATTGTATTGTTTGGCTATGTTTGGTAGATGTCTTATGTCTATGTATCCGAAGTCCATCTTTCCGAGTCTTGTTTTGATTGAGATTTCCCAAAATGAAAGAGAGGACACGTAAATGGTGTTCTTTGGATCCTCTATGATATTGAGTATCTTCTCCGGTATCTTTGATGTGTCAAGAACAGTCCATATGAATGTATGAGTGTCCAAAAGGTAATTCATAATATTCCGAGAAACTCCTCCTCGGTTATTTTACCTCCATCAACCTCACTGAATGTGGCAATGCCGTCAAAGGTTCCGATCTCCCTTTTGCCTGCAGCTCCGTCATTGCAGGCGGAGAGAACCGCAATGGGGCGTCTTGTACGGCCGTAGAGAATCTTCACGCTCTCCCCGTTGGACACCATTGCGATGACCTCTGAGAACCTGGATTTGAAATCAGCCACTGTCATCTGTATCATGATTTAATTATACATCGCGGCTCCAAGTTGTCAAGTTGACAAGTTAGTATCTCTCAGAAATCAAAACAGTTGTAGTCTTTCCCATTATCAGCCATAATCCTTACAGGGAATAATTATGAGAGAAGACACAATCAAGAGAATCCTGAAGTTCACAGAGGACAGGGACTGGGACCAGTTCCATTCACCTGCGAACCTTGCAAAATCAATCTCAATCGAGGCCAACGAGCTTCTTGAGTGCTTCCAGTGGTCAGACACCGATTACGACATCAACGAGGTCAAGGAGGAGCTCGCCGATGTCATGGTCTACTGCATTGACATGCTGGACAAGCTCAAGCTCGATGCCGACGAGATCATCAACGCCAAGATGGACAAGAACGAGGCCAAATACCCCGTCTCCAAGGCCAGGGGCGTTGCGACCAAGTACGATAAGCTGTAAGTAGGTATTCGCTTAATTAAATCAAGCTAACTTCATATAATAGACCTTTGTTTAACTTCTTTAGCTAAAATAGTTTAATTCGTTTTTAACTTGTCATATGTAAAGTATGATGATATACTTACACTGAGCCTGCTGAAAAAGCGGTGGGCGGCTTTGGCTCCATATCGAATCTGATACGGGGCAGATAGGAGTATGCTCCGGAGAGAACTAGGGAATCTGGTTTACAAAGGAGGCGTGCCTGTGATTATAGCAATAATAACCCTGATTATCGGGATACCCGGTGCAATCTGGGCAACGATTCAGATCATAACCTATAGAAAAAACAAAGACCGCCACGATAGTTCCAGCTTCTGACGGTCTTTGACTATCAATAAGTGGAGCCAACGCCGCTCACTACAGCAGGCTCATATTTATGATACCTCCTAATTATCCATACGTCAACAGTTGAATGCAATTGGTTCTGAGATAAGGTATTAGTTAAAAGGTTGGTAATCATTCCCCTTTTCGTGGATTCCAAGGACGAAGTGTTAATTGATGTAAATAATAAATGCGAATACGAATCCATGATTCTTTCCCCCATTAAACCCCATTATTCGAGTGACATCCGTTCAAAAGCCATGTTATGATTTCCCCATGAGTACAGATCAGAGACTAGACCTTTTATGGGACGACAGGCCCGTGGATGTTACCGCGGAGGCGAACTTCATTTGGAGCATCGCCAATAAGCTCAGGGGTTCATACATGCCGGACAAGTACGGCGATGTCATCATCCCCATGACCATCATCAGACGCTTCGAGTGCGCCTTGGAGCCGACGAAGGACAAGGTCGTCGCCAAGTTCAAGGAAGACCCGACATACCCGGAGAAGGCCATGCACCGCATAGCCGGATTCCAGTTCTATAACACTTCAGAGTTCACGTTGAAAGAACTGTGCAACGACAGCGACAACATCGCCGCGAACTTCAAGGCATACATCGGCGGCTTCTCCTCCAACATCAAGGACATCTGCGCCGAGCTTGAGATGAACAAGCACATCGACAAGATGGACAAGGACGGCTGCCTCTACACTGTCGTGAAGGCGTTCTCCGAGCTGGATCTCTCTCCCAAGACATATGACAGCATACGCATGGGCTACATATTCGAGAATCTGATCGGCCGCTTCTTCCAGAACGTTGATGCCGGACAGTTCTACACTGGACGTGACATCATCAAGATGATGGTCGGAATACTCCTCTCCGAGGGGTGCGATGACATCTTCGATGATGGGAAGATTATTACAGTAGCCGACCAGGCTTGCGGAACAGGCGGTATGTTGTCAACCGCATACAACTACATAAAACATCTGAGCCCTTCTGCGGACATAAGACTGTTTGGACAGGAACTCATGGGTCCGTCTTACGCTGTAGGTCTTGCTGAGATGCTGATCAAGGGCCAGAACGCCGAGAATTTCCGCCATCAGGATTCCTTCAAGGCTGATTGCTTCCCGGACACTAAGATGAGATTCGTTCTCGAGAATCCCCCGTTCGGCACTCCATGGGGAGGAAAGGACGCGAAGGAAGGGCAGGAGAAGGCGGTACGCGAGGAGTTCGAGAAAGGTGAATCCGGCAGATGGGGACACGGTCTTCCCGGAACAGGTGATGCCCAGCTTCTCTTCATGCAGTCCGCAATCGACAAACTTGACGACAAGGTCGGCCGTGCGGCCATCGTAGAGAACGGTAGCCCTCTGTTCACGGGCGGAACGGCATCCGGCGAAAGCCAGATCCGCCGCTGGATGCTCGAAAGTGACCTGATTGAGGCAATCATCGCGCTTCCGACAGACCTTTTCTATAACACCGGCATCCAGACGTATGTGTGGATTCTCTCAAAGAACAAGCGTCCGGATCGCAGAGGCAAGATCCAGCTCATCGATGCATCTTCCATCTGCCACAAGCTCAGAAAGCCTCTTGGCAACAAGCGCAACGAGCTT
>JAEEGK010008531.1_pt1 | contig 24144 bp, 17 predicted proteins | sample 8958771 | NCBI WGS metagenome assembly JAEEGK01 (sample SAMN16246547, study PRJNA631951) | gut metagenome | biome: gut microbiome; feature: rumen; material: SC-attached | host: Bos | place: Iran: Karaj | collected 2018-10
TCATCTTCGTCACCCACGACCAGGAGGAAGCCCTGTCAATGTCCGACACCATCGTCGTGATGAACGACAGCGTCATCCAGCAGATTGGCACTCCCACCGACATCTACAACGAGCCCGCCAACCCCTTCGTGGCCGACTTCATCGGCGAAAGCAACATCCTCAACGGCACGATGAAGCGCGACTATCTGGTGAATTTCATGGGTAAGGATTTCGAGTGCATCGACAAGGGCTTCGAACCCAATGCCCCCATCGACGTGGTAATACGTCCCGAGGATGTTGTACTGCATAAGGAACCAAGCGATGGACAATGGACTGGCCGCGTCACCTCGTGCATCTTCAAGGGCATCCACTACGAAATGCTCGTCCAGACACCCGATGGCTACGAGATTCAGGTGCAAAACTACACCGCCTATCCCGTCGATTCGGAGGTCGGTATGAGCGTAGTTCCTGAGAATATTCATGTTATGCCTCGCAAGAACCTCTTCAACACCATTCCTGCCACGGTTGTCGATTCCACGCACATCAACATGCTGGGTGCAACCTTCGAGACCAAGCCATTGACGCTTGCCAAAGGCACGCAGGTAAAGGCTGCAGTCGATTTCGACAAAGTGGATATGCTCGACGATCCAGCCGACGGCACTGCCGAAGGTCAGATTCGCAACATCCTCTACAAAGGCAACCACTACCTCATCGACGTGAAGTGCAAGAACGGTACGACCATCCAGGTCGATACCAACGACGTTTGGGAGGATTGGGACATGGTCGGTATCCGCATCAATCCCGAGGACATCCGAATTATCAATTAACAACTAATAATTCGCAAATCCGATAATTCGTGATAAGATATATGTTATCGAAAATAGTAGCAAACCGAGCAAACTGGGCGTGGCCCTATGCCATTGTTCTGTTCGTCTTCGTGATCATGCCACTGGTCATGATCGTCTATTACTCCTTCCAGGATGCCGAAGGTCAGTGGTCATTGCACAACTTCCATAAGTTCTTCCTCTCGACCGATTCGCTCAACACGCTCATTTATTCCATCGGCATAGCAATGATTACCACCATCCTATGCATCCTCCTTGGGTATCCCGCCGCCTATTTCATGGCGAAAACCGAGTACCGATTGCCCAAGGTTATGGCCTCGCTCTTCATCCTGCCGATGTGGATCAACGTGTTGCTTCGCACACTCGCTACCGTGGCGCTCTTCGACTTTGCTCATCTGCCCTTGGGCGAAGGCGCGCTGGTCTTCGGTATGGTTTATAACTTCCTTCCGTTCATGGTCTATCCCATTTACAATACAATGCTCAAAATGGATGGTTCGCTCATCGAAGCAGCGCAGGATCTCGGAGCTTCGCCACGAAAAGTGTTTACCGAAGTGTTTCTACCCCTCTCGATGCCAGGTGTCTATAGTGGCATCGTGATGGTGTTTATGCCCACCATTTCGACCTTTGCCTTGGCCGAACTGCTCACCATGAACAACGTGAAGCTCTTCGGCACCCTCATCCAGGAGAACATCAATGCCGGCCTGCTGGGCTATGGCGCTGCCCTCTCCCTCATCGTGCTGATACTGATTGGTCTCACCTCCTTCTTCGACAATGAAGAGTAACCGCATCGAAAAAGAAATGAAGAATGCATTTGCCAACGCATATATCTGGGTCCTGATGCTGCTGCTCTATGCTCCCATCCTGCTCATCCTTGTCTTCTCGTTCACCGAAGCCAAGGTGCTGGGCACATGGACGGGTTTCTCGACCAACCTTTACCGTAACCTGCTGATGGGCGAAGCGGGCGAGGCGCTCAACAACGCTATCTACAACACCGTGCTCATCGCACTCGTTGCCGCTGCCGTCTCGACCATCCTCGGCACATTTGCCGCCATCGGCATCCACAACATGCGCCATGGTCGCGTACGTCAGGCCATCACCTTCACCAACAACATCCCGATGATCAACCCCGACATCATCACGGGTATCTCAATCTTCCTGCTCTTCGTCTTCCTCGGCATCGGCCGTGGTCTCTTCTGCGTCATCTGCGCCCACATCGCCTTCTGCACGCCCTACGTGGTGCTCAACGTCATGCCGCAACTCATGAAGATGAATCCCAACCTCTACGAAGCCGCGCTCGACCTGGGAGCCACGCCGATGCAGGCGCTTCGCAAGGTCATCATCCCCGAATTGAAGTCGGGCATGATCTCGGGCTTCATCCTCGCCATCACCCTGTCGGTCGATGACTTTGCAGTCACCCTGTTCACCAAAGGGTCAGGCACCGTCGAGACACTTTCCACCTACATCTATGCCGATGCACGAAAGGGTGGCCTGACGCCCGAACTGCGCCCCCTATTCTCCATCATTTTCCTCGTCATCCTCGTGCTACTTGTCTTCTACAACCTCAAGACGGCCAAGCAAACGAGCAATAACTAAAATGCTGCCTGCAACATGAAAAAGATATTGTCATTCTTCATCTCGGCACTTTTCTTACTGACGAGTGTTCCTCTTTCGACCAAAGCCATCGCACAAGACCGCGCCCACATCCTCAAGGTCTATAACTGGGCCGACTATCTCGACCTCTCGCTCATCGAGGAATTTGAGACTTGGTATAAGGAGCAGACGGGCGAAACCGTCAAGGTGCGCTATTCCACTTTCGACATCAACGAGAACATGCTCACCCAGATCGAGGTGGGACACGAGGATTATGACGTGGTCTGCCCTTCGGAATACATCATCGAACGTATGCTCCGACGTGGCCTATTGCAGAAGATCGACACCGCCGACTTTGCCCGAACCCACACGCCCAACTGGCTAAGAAATGTCGCCCCGTTCGTGGTAAAGAAATTCCAGCAGATGGCCACGAACGATGATGACAAGTTCAACCTCGCCAATCCCTCTCTCCGCGTCAGCGATTATGCAGTAGGCTACATGGGTGGCACAACAGGTTTCCTCTACAACACCGATTTCGTCCTTCCCGAGGAGGTGGAGACGTGGGCTGCCCTTTGGAACGAGAAGTTCCTGCAGAAGATCTACGTGAAAGATGCCTTTCGCGATGTCTATTCCGTTTTGATTCAGTTTGCCAAGTACGATGACATCCTGAGCGGACGAACTACACGCGACTTCGAAGCCTCCAACCTCAGCGATGCCAACATCAAGGCAGTGGAGGACATCCTCATCAAGGCTCGTCCGCAGATTGCAGGTTGGGAGGCCGACTTCGGCAAAGAACGCATGACGCAAGGCAAGGCTTGGGTCAACCTCACCTGGAGCGGCGATGCTGCCTGGGCCATCGACGAGGCGGCCGAAGTGGGCTGCAACCTCGAATACGTCGTGCCCCAGGAAGGTACCAACTGTTGGTTCGATGGCTGGGTAATCCCCATTTATGCCAAGAATGTGCGCGCCGCCTCCTACTGGATCAACTTCCTCTGCCAGTCTGAGGTCGCCATCCGCAACATGGACGAGACGGGCTACGTCTCCGTCATCGGCACGCCCGAAGTGCTCGAAGGAATGGCCAGTGAAGAAGACTACCCTGAGACCGTTGATGCCAGTTATTACTTCGGCGACATTGTCATCCCTTCGGTGGACGAAGAGACGGGCGACACCACATGGATCGACTCGAAGGCTGCCCACCTCAACCACGTGCTCTATCCTAACATCGACGTCATCGAGCGCTCCATCCTGATGCACGACACCGCCGACCGCAACGAGGCCATGCTTGAGATGTGGAGCCACGTGAAGGGCAACAACCTCAACTGGAAGATGCTCACCTTCATCCTCATCGTCACCGCCCTCATCCTCCTCTTCTTCATCGACAAGAAGACCCGTCAGTGGCGCAAGCATCGTAGGCGCCAAGCGCTCAAGAAGCGCCGCGCTCCCGCAGTGTCATAATCGGCAGCCTATATTGGCCACCTCATCATCGTCCATATCTGCAGCCATGTTTGGCTGCAAAACTCCTAAACAAACCCACTCATAACCCCAACATATGTTATCACGCGCAATTGGTACCATCGTGCTGCTTTGTGTCAGCAATACGTTCATGACGTTTGCCTGGTACGGCAATCTGAAAATGCAGCAAGTTCATCCACAGATCAAGGACTGGCCCCTCATCCTAATCATCCTCATGTCGTGGGGCATTGCCTTCTTCGAGTATTCCTTCATGGTTCCCGCCAACCGCATCGGTTCGCAGATCAATGGAGGACCCTTCTCGCTGATGCAACTCAAGGTTATCCAGGAAGGCATCTCGCTCATCATCTTCACCCTCATCGTGGCCCTCGTCTTCAAGGGCGAGCCCATCCACTGGAATCACATCGCAGCCTTCGCCTGCATTGTCCTCGCGGTGTTTTTCGCATTTTTGAAATAATAATCAGAGTAATCAGAACATTCAGAGTATTCTGAAAAAAACAGAAGACTGCAAGCTTTATGTCATTCTATAGAATCACCGTCAAAGTAGGTTCCAACGTCCTCACCCGTCCCGATGGCACGCTCGACGTCACCCGCATGTCGGCCATCGTCGATCAGGTGGCAGCGCTCCATCGCCAAGGCATACAGATCATCCTGGTGTCCTCGGGTGCAGTCGCCAGCGGACGCAGCGAACTCAAGGGCCGACTCTCCACCGACCGGCTCGATACCGTCGATCAGCGCCAACTCTATTCCGCTGTCGGTCAAGCCAAACTCATCAACAAATACTACGAACTCTTCCGCGATCATGGCATTGCCTGCGGGCAGGTGCTCACCACCAAGGAGTCGTTCGGCTCGCGCGGGCATTACCTCAATCAGAAGAACTGTATGGAGGTGATGCTGCAGGAGGGCGTCGTGCCCATCGTCAACGAGAACGACACCATCTCGGTCACCGAACTGATGTTCACCGACAACGACGAACTCTCAGGCCTCATCGCCACCATGATGTCGGCCGACCTGCTCATCCTGCTCAGCAACATCGACGGCATCTACACAGGCAATCCCTCCGACCCCAACGCGCAGCTCATCCCCATCATCAGCGACGATGCCGACATCAGCCAATACATTCAGACCAGCAAGTCGAGCTTCGGACGCGGCGGCATGGTCACCAAGCAACGCATCGCACGCAAGGTAGCCGCCGAAGGCATCGAGGTCATCATCTCCAACGGCAAGCGCCCAGGCGTTTTGCTCGAACTCGTCCACGTCAATCCTGCCACAGGCCTTAACGAGATTGCGCCCGAAGTGCGCTGCACACGTTTCGTAGCCGACAAGCACGAGGTCTCGAACGTCAAGAAGTGGATTGCCCATTCGGAAGATTTCTCCAAAGGTGCCATCTACCTCAACGAGGGAGCCGTCCGTGCCCTCCTCGGCGAGAAGGCTGCCTCCATCCTCCCTGTAGGCGTCACCCGTGTCGAAGGCTCGTTCGAGGCCGACGACATCGTCCGCATCCTCGCCGATACCGACGGCTCCCGTCTCGGAGTCGGCAAGGTAAGCTGCTCCTCCGACCGCGCCCAGAAGCTCCTCGGAAAGAAAGGCCAGAAGCCACTCGTCCACTATGACTATCTCTGGCTAGAATAAATATCTAGAGCTTCTAGATTATCTAGAGCCTCTAGAAAGTCTAGAGCCAAAAAAGGCGCACCACTTTTCAGTGATGCGCCTTATCTTTGCAAAAAGCGGGATGCCTTACTCGGCAGCAGCCTCAGCTACGACCTTCACAGGAATCTCAACGCTAACCTCGCGGTGGAGCTTAGCAACAGCGACATACTCGCCGAGAACCTTGATGTTGTCGAGCACGATCTGCTTCTTCTCAACGTTAGCGCCCTTGGCTGCGAGAGCCTCGGCAACCTGAGCGTTGCTAACCGAGCCATAGATCTTGCCCTCCTCCGATGCCTTCACGGCAAACTCGAGAGCACCAGCAGCCTTCACTGCCTCAGCAAGAGCCTCGGCATCAGCCTTGATCTTGGCCATCTTCTGTGCCTGCTGCTTCTGCTTCTCAGCGAGCTGCTTCAGGGCAGACTCGGTAGCAAGAATAGCCTTCTTGGTGGGGAGAAGGAAGTTGCGGGCATAGCCGTTCTTAACCTCTACAACGTCGTCCTTATAACCAAGGTTCTGGACGTCTTCAATCAGAATAATCTTCATAATCAGTCTAAAATTTTACTTGGTTAATAATTACTTCAAAAGGTCGGTTACGTATGGAAGCAGCGCAATCTGACGGGCACGCTTAACAGCGGTAGCCACGCGACGCTGGAACTTCAAAGAGGTACCGGTGATGCGACGGGGGAGAATCTTGCCCTGCTCGTTCAGGAACTTCTTGAGGAACTCGGGATCCTTGTAGTCGATGTACTTGATGCCGCTCTTCTTGAAACGGCAATACTTCTTCTTCTTGACGTCAACAGATACTGGGGTCAAGTAACGAATTTCGGTTGTCTCTGCCATAATTATGCCTCCTCTGTTTTAGGTGCCTTGAGTGAACGACGCTTTGCAGCATACTCTGCAGCGTACTTGTCATTCTTGACAGTGATGAAACGGATCACGCGATCCTGACGACGGAAATAAGTCTCGAGTTTCTTGACGACAGCGCCTTCGCCGTCGAACTCCAACAGGAAGTAAAAGCCGGTAGATTTCTTCTCGATTGGATAAGCGAGTTTCTTCATACCCCAAGCCTCCTCGTTAATGATGGTAGCACCACGCTTTTCGAGTTCAGCCTTTACAGCTTCTACCGTTTCCTTTACCTGAGCATCAGATAAAACGGGAGTCAAAATGAAAACGGTTTCGTAATGATTCATTTGATTTGAACCTTTAAGTTGTAAATTTTGATGGTTATTAAATAATGTGTCCCGGTCCGCTTTCCTAAGATTTTGGCCGAAACGCGGGTGCAAAGGTATAAAAAATCAGCATAAGTTGGTCACCATCCTCCCATCTTTTTAAATAAATGCCATCGATTTCCCCCTGTAACTCCTTTTTTTGGCAATCCGACATGCTAAACCTTTCGTCTGAAAACCGAAAATGCAAATCCCAATTTCAGATTGTTGCATGTCACCTAACGTTCACTAAAGGCCATGCTTATGCGATTGTTTCATCGTTGGTTTTCTTTCGCCAATTTCTGATAAACCGATGGAGTCATACCGATGAGTTTCTTGAAAGCGATGATGAAGGTGTTGGGCGAATTGAACCCCACCATTTCAGCAATGGCCTGAATTGTCAGATTGGCATATTGAGGATCTGAAAGCTTACGGCTTGCTTCTCTTATACGAAACTCGTTAAGATAGGTTTTAAAATTCTTCTGATAGCTTTTGTTGATTACGTAAGAGACGTATTTCGTATTCGAATCGACCAAATTGGCAAGTAATGCTAAACTGAAATCGGGATTGCTGAAATTGCGTGCATCACACATTACTGCATCAATCTCCTCCTGTAGTTGGCGAACTTGCTTCAGAGAAAGAACCGGTGTATCGGACGAGTTTTCTTGCTTGTCCTCAGTTTCGATGGTGTCCAATGAATCAGAAATGATCTCCTCATCAGCTTTGATCTCGATTGGGGAAGACTGCAGTTTTTCGTCTCGCAATGCACGTTCTCGCTCCATGGAACGTATTTGCTCTTTGTTCTTTTCGACAAGCAGTCTATAGGCAGAATTGAGATTCTTGTTCTTGCTTACTGCGATGAGAGACAAAGTGACCAATAACACAACAACCAGTATGCAGAATCCGACGAAAAACCATTGGCGGTTTATTGTCTTGTGAAGAGACATCACTTCCTTGTCATTAGCTCGCTTTTCGTAGGCGAAAAGACGATTCAGTGCCGCATGCATCTGTTTTCCATGCTGGAGTGTATCTCGGAGCATGATGGCAAGGTTGGCATACTCTTTACTGCGTATGCTGTCTCCAATCTCAGCATATATGTGGGTGAGATGCTGATAAGCAGATTGGCGTAATTCTACACAGCCCTTATGCCCTCCTTGCTTCACAATGGTGGAAAAATGAACAATGGCCGAATCATTTTGCCCCATTTTTTCGTAGATTATTCCGAAATCTTCTTCTTGGGAAAGATCGTAGGGAATACCCAACTGCAATCTACGCGATACCTCAAGGCCGTCGCGGGTAGAATTTAACGCTTCCTCATAGTTCTTGTCAAGAATAGCTAGTGCGGTTCTGCAGACACACTGATAATAAGGTGAGAGTTGAGGATCCCACTCGGGCAGATGTTGAAGCTTCTCGTAATAGGCATGTGTCTTTTCGGCATTGCCAGCATAGGAACAGCACATGACCAGATTTGTCAAGAAGATGCTTTGAAGACGTTGATCTTGCTGCAAGGAAGCTTTATATCCCTTCTCAAAATAGTATGCAGCGCGGTCGTAATCTTGAAATAAACCATAAAGATTACCAATGCTGCCCAGTGCCGAAGTATAATTTGTAAGGTCTCCGTTTATATCAGCCAATTCCAAACACTTTGTATAGAGATCAAGAGCAATATCGAATCGGTCTTCATTGAAGGCCTCATTGCCCTTTTTCAGTAACTGTTTGCATTCATCGGTGCGCGACATATCCGAAACAGCAAGACACCGCACCGAACAACAAACAAAAAAGGTCAAAAAATATACTATGAGCCTCATATGAAAGAGTGAAACAATAGAATTGATGGATTGTTTTGTGTGCAAAAATATCAAAAAAACTGCAATTTTCCAATTTTTCATGTCTATTTCAAGAAATCGTGATACAAAAACGAGATTTTTTGGAGCTTATTATCTATTATTTGCTATCTTTGCACTGCAAAACATTCTTTGCTCTAAATGAAGAAAGTATTATTTAACCCCATTATCAATATTAAAACCCATCAAAAGTATGAAACACCTTCTACTTATCTCTGCTCTCTTGAGCACTGGAGTTTCTGCGGCTATGGCCGAGAACGTTACTGCTGATCCTGCCGATGGCAGCGTACTTGCAACCTTGAGCAAGATTACTCTTACTTGGGAGAATGAGACCTCAGTTGACAACAATGGTTCGGCTGCAATCTCCGTTACCGATGCTGCTGGCACAGTCGTAGTTAGTGAGGCTGTTTCAGATTATGGCACCGAGGTGAACCAAATGGTTGTTACTTTCGCCGACATCACAACCGATGGCACTTATACCATCAATTTCCCTGCCGAGCGCTACAGTTTCCTCCGCGAAGGTGGCGAGACTGCCTATTCCGAGGCCTTCACTCTTACCTATACCATTAGCGAGGGTGGTCTTGATCCTGACCACACATTCACTCCTGATGGCACTGTCAGTTACCTCTATTCCATCGATGTAGCTTTCAACAACTACGTCAAGGCTGCCTACAAGTGGAATGCAACCGAAGAGGAGAAGCCATACTTCACCGATGCCGAGGGCAATGTCGTAGCAAATGCCTCTATTCCCTATGCAAGCGACCTCAACAACACCAACAAGGTGCGTATCGTTCTTTCACAAGTACTTGCCACTCCTGGTGTCTATACACTCCACGTACCCGAGGGAGCTTGCAATGTCATGACCGAGGCCACCGACTACACTGGTTTTTCTTGCCCAGCCTTCACCCATGAGTTCACCGTTACTGGCGAGGGACTCGACAACTTTACCACCAATCCTTCGGCTGAGACTCCTGTTCGCAACTTCAGTTCTGTTTCAGTTACTTTCCCGGATGTTGAAACCATGATTATCAATCCAGATTTCATCAACGACTATAGTCGCAACTACTTCAACATCTATGTGGCTGGCACCAACACCTCTGCAGGCAACTTCAGTCTCGGCACTGGTGTAGTTGAAGGCAATACCGTTACCTTCCCACTCCAGAAACCAATTATTAATGGAGGCAACTATGTGCTTGACTTTGGTCCTAACTATTTCCTCCTTGGCGAGGACCAGCATGGCAGCTCTCCTGTACACGTTGATATCGTTGTTGATGAGGGTGAGCCAACTGTTGTCGAAATCACGCCTGCTCCTGGCCAGACCTATAGCCGTCTCACCGAGTTCACATTCGTTTATCCAGGTGTAACTTCTATCAAGAAGAATCCGAATGTTTATCAGAACATCTACGTATATGATAGCAACCACAAGTCAACTTATGCTTATGTTAATAACAATAATCTCTCCATCGAGGGTAATACGGTGAAGGCTGTTCTTAATATGGCAGTTGTTGAAGAGGATGTTGTCACCCTTGAGATGCCAACTGGTTTCTTCATTTTCGACGACGATGACGACAAATACAATACTGCTCTCTGTGAGACCTACTACATTGATGGCTCTGGTTTTGATGCTATCGAGTGCGAGCCAGCCAACGGCAGCATTGTAGAGAGCCTTTCGACCATTGTGATTACCTATGTAAATGAGACCTTGGTTGCAAACAACTCATCTTCTTATGCTAGTATCACGGTTTACAACTCGGCCAACCAGTATGTAGCTACCGCTGGCATGTACCAGAACCAAATCACTGCTGGCCCAGGTGAAAACCAGGCAACTATCACGCTTAATGTTACTTTGACAGAGAAGGATACCTACACCTTCAAACTCCCTGGCAACGCCTTCTTCCTTGGTGAAGACCAGCGTTACAGCACCGTTCAGAAGTTTGAGTACACTGTCGATCCCGATTACGTTCCCACTTCTCTGGAAGCCATTGAGAGTACAACCGATGTCGTGCCAGGCATCTTCACCATCGATGGCCGCAAGGTCGAGAAGGTAGGCAAGGGCATCTTCATCGTTGATGGAAAGATTGTCAAGTATTGATTCTCTAATTAGAATTCCTTCATAATCAATGAGACTTTTTTTAATTCCTCTAACACTTGTAGCCTGCACTCTCGTGGTGCAGGCCCAAGTTTTTTTACCTCAATCTGATCAGGATCTTATGGTACAGAAAGGAGGGCAATTACAAACCACAATGCCTGCTTTCTGGAATACACCAGTTATCCTGCCGCAGCTCTCTTCTCAAAACCCTTCTGCCGGACATTCATGGATTGGCTATAATCAGAGTGCTGGTATTGATACCACCACTGTAGTTGACCAGTGGGGTAACTTCAAGACTTTCGGAGGTATGGTGGGCTTTGATATTGAGCCACTCAGTGTCGAATTTTCTATGATAGACACGATATATGCTCATCCCAAGATGGCTCCTTATGGCTATCTTTCCGGAAATATCTATTATGCCTATTGTCCTAATTTCAGTAATACTACTGGCACTTATACCAGCATGGATTATATGGGTTGGGATATCCGCAATTGGAATGTTACCGATTCGATGCGTGTACGTATAACCAATGGCACCAGCGATATCCCTTACATTGGCTGCTACGACCCTGTTACGGGTATTGACTATGCGATTACTTTTGGCAATGAGAATGGTGTAGAGACTTACTACAGCTACATCGTAGATCCAGGCACTCACAAACTCAAGCGGCTGGCAAAGCTTGGTATTTATGATAGTGCCGAGAACTTCACTTCCTACAAGGCCATGTTCTCCGATGGAGTAGAGATCTATGCACTCAATCGTGACAATGTGATGCGGATCGACCGCAAGACGGGTCTTGCCACCGAGGTGGGTCACTTCGACTTTGAGCATAACTCTTATGGCATTCAGGCTATCCGTTACGATAATGGACGTTTCATCTTCGATCATTACGACCTTTACACTGGAACGTCTTTCTGGAGCTTCTCACTCGACAACATTGGTGCCGATGGCTTAATCCAGAAGGAACTGATTGGTTACATTCCAACGGGATGGGATCACATCTTCCGAGCCCCTTCTGTTGAACTTTGCGAATCTGAGGTCCTCTCAAACGTGAAGGATTTGAAGGCTGTGGCTTCAGATGATCAGCATGCAACCATCACCTTCACTGTACCTTCTACCACAACCTCAGGCATTGCCCTTTCTTCCACTACAATGGCCAATGTAACTGTGCTTATTGATGGACAGGCAATTAACTTACCCGAAACACAGTATGCACTGGGTAGCAAGGTTTCGGTTGAGGTGGAAGGCCTTGAACCGACTTGCCTCCACTTCGTTTCTGCGCAATGCAATCCCGTACATGAGTGGTCGGCTGTTGAACCATTTGCTCTTGTCGGCAATACACTTCGTGGAGTTCCTTTCTGCGCCGGCGCTGATGCTCCCGGTCAGGTTTCGAACATCAGAGTAACCGCTCTTTCCGATGCAAACCGCATCAAGGTATCTTGGTCGGCACCTACCTCTGCCCGCTATGCTGCTTTCGGATCATCTTTCGACAAGAATGATGTCACTTATAAGGTTGTAAACTCTCTCACCGGGGAGATTGTAGCAGAAGGCCTTGCCGAAACATCACTCTTGCTCGACATCCCTGCTTACTATTCAACACAGCAGTTCACGATCGTACCTTTCTCAGCGGGTATGGAAGGAACACCTGCCGAGAGCAGCCGTTATGTGTTCGGTTCCTACGTTGAGCTGCCGTATTATGAAGACTTCGAGAATTCTCATTCCTTGGAGTACTTCACTGTCATCAATGCGAATGAAGATGGTACTGCTCGCACTTGGAATTGGAATACCTATTATCATTTCGTAACGATGAACACTCCGATTGGTAGTATCTATAATGATGATTGGCTTATAACTCCCAACTTCAATGCCGATTCGGATCACGTTTATCGTCTGGCATTCACGATAGGCAATGACAATAAGGATCATAATCTCCATATCACGATGGGCAATTATCCATCAGTTCAGTCGCAGACACAGATGGTAGCCGATCTTGAGGGATATCATATTCCAGCCAAGGACATCGAATTGCAGTTCTATGCCCGTCCGGAAACCGCCGGGTCTTATTGCTTTGGCATCTATGACTTTTCTACCGACAATGAAGGCATGTATCACATTGATGATCTTCGTATCGAAGAGGCCTTCTCGACTCATGCACCCGACTCAGTAACCGAGGTGCTCTTCCAGCCAGCCGATGGAGGTGCGCTCAGCGGCACACTCTTCTTTACCCTTCCCGAAAAGGATGTATTGGGAGAATCGCTTACGGGATTGACCAAGTACGAGGTCTATCGTAACGATACTCTCGTCAGCACCATCACCGATGCTCAGCTGGGGTCTGCCGAGGCTGTTGATGTAGAGGCTATTCACGGCTACAACACCTATCGTATCGTCTCTTACAACGAGTTCGGCAATGGATGGCCCGTCGATTATCGTGTCTATGTGGGCACTGACATTCCTGTCGAAGTAACGGGCTTCATGGCTGTTTGGGCAGAAAGCACCCAACCTCGCCGCAGTGGTGTCACCCTTTCTTGGGAAGCTCCTACCAAGGGCTTGCGTGGCGGATATGTCAATCCAGAAGCACTCACCTATAATATCTATCACTTCAATCCCGACAACAATCAATATTCGCTCATCGAATCAGGTGTAACGGGCACCAGTTTCACTACTTCCGAGCTTACAGGCAATTCTCAGGATTACTATGCATATGCTGTTGGAGCCGTGAGCAGCGAGGGTGAGGGCGAACGAGTTCGCAAGGGCATCACCTTGGGAACACCTTACGCACTTCCATTCTCCGAGAGTTGGTATTATGGTGGCCAGAACGGTCCTTGGATTACCACTTCTTTGCAGGGTGCTCCAGGTTGGGCTATCGACAACAATATCTTCAACATGCACATCGAGGCTGTCGATGGTGACGAATTCCAGCTCTTGCTTCGCAACCTGGGTGACGATGTTGTCAGCGCACGTATAGCTTCACCTATCTTCGATTTCAAGGATGCCACTAACCCCGTTCTAGGTCTTTGGATATTCCATGACATCAATGTTTCCGAAAGCAGTTGGTTCTGTCTTGAGGCCTCGGAAGATGGTTTCAACTTCAGTGACATCTCCGAACACACAGCCTTCGCTGGCAATGCCGGTTGGGTATTCCATGTCATCCCATTGGAGGCCGTCAAGGGCAAGAAGGTCCAGTTGGCAATCAAGGTCTATATGGACGAAGTTCAGAGCCGCTTCTTTACCGATGCACTGCAGGTTGTCGATCTTAACGCAGGTAATGACCTTGCCGTCTCCAGCTTCAGCTATCAGGAGAATCAGGCCCTCGGTACCATGTCGAATGTTGAGGTTCAAGTTGTCAACCTTGGTGCTCAGGAGGCTGCTGAATATGAGGTTTGCCTCTTTGCCAATGGCGAGATGGTAGGCGATGAACTGATAGATGAACCTTTGGCTTCAGGTCATACTCGCACCTTCACCTTCCAGATTGATTTGCAGGCTACAGTTCAGGAGGGCGTCAAGTGCTATGCTGAAGTTATCTATGATGACGACAACGAGCTCAATAACGTTACCGATGTCGTGACTATTCTTCCTCTTGTGCTCGACCTCAATGCACCTGCCGACCTCACCCTCAACGACTCACAGGATCTCAGCTGGTCGGCTCCAGCCGAAATGCATGGTCGTCGTGTCTTTGAGGACTTCGAGAACGGCAAGGCCTTCAGCATCGATGGTCACAACGGTTGGATCTGCTACGATGGCGATGGCCAACTCGAGGCTGGTTATACACAATATTATAACAACTACTGGCCTAATTTCAACAATCCACAGGCTTGGATGATCTGGAGCCTTGAAGAAACCGGCACCATTGCAAACGCCTGGTATCCAATCGATGGCGAAAAGTGTCTTATCAGTTGGATGGTTACCGGCCAGATGCCTGATATGACCAATGCTACAACCACCAAGGATGACTGGTTCATTTCTCCCGAGGTTCTTGGTGGAACCGATCTTAGCTTCCAAGCCAAGGCCATTCTCTGTAGCTATTATGGACCTTCTTCAATGCAGATCCTTACTTCAGCTACCGATCGTGATCCAGCCAGCTTTACGCTCCTCAAGGAGTATTCTGTTGGAGCTTCCATGGTCGAAGAGGTTGAGGATATCAGTGTCACCTTGCCTGCCGATGCCCGCTATGTAGCTATCCGCTGCACCGGAACCGAGTTCGCCTTGATGATCGATAATCTCGATTACACCTTGGCTCAGACGCCTCAGCTCTCTGGCTACAACGTCTATTGTGGCTTCGGTCGCCAGAATGCCAGCATTCTCACCGACTTGCAGTATCATCCGCAGCGCATCGGTACTTACGCCGTATCTGCACAGTATGACTTGGGCGAGTCAGAGCTCAGCAACAGCATCGAGGTGACGACTCTCGGTATTGACAAGGTGGAGGCCGACGAGGCAGCCCAGCGCGAATACTGGTCACTCGATGGCCGTCGCATGCACGATGCTTCTGCCAGTGGCGTCTATATCATGCGTCAGCAGGGCACCGTTCGTAAAGCTATCGTCAAGTAAAACATTTTCCAATGAACAAAGGAATTCAAATCATCTGCGCTATGGCCCTCCTTCTGGGGAGCCATAGTGTATTTGCTATCCCTGCTGATCCTGCCGTCCGCACGTATCGTCAGCCAGATGGAACGCTTATCAAGTATCAAATCACAGGTGATGAGTTTTCTCATTCCATCCTTGACATACAGGGTCGTGAAATGTGTTTCGACACCACTACACGAACACTACGTCTGATGAGCAAAGCGGAAATTGAAGATCGCAAACAAGCTGCTCCTCGCAGAGCCCCCGAACCTGGCACCGAGCGACGCGGATTCTACCCCACTACTGGTCAGCGTCACTCACTGGTGTTCCTCATTGAGTTTTCTGACATTCGGTTTACTACTGTTGGCGACGATCCCAACCTATACTACACCCGTATGCTCAACGAAGAGGGATTTGCCGACCATGGAGCTACGGGGTCTGCCCGAGATTATTACCTCACGGCATCGAAAGGACTCTTTGAGCCCACTTTCGATGTCGTTGGACCTATCCGACTCGACAAGACAGCCAGCTACTATGGCGGTAATGGTCCTTCGGGTAGTGATGTCCATCAAGCAGAGCCAATCTACGAGGCTTGTATTATTGCCGACAGTTTGGGATTGGTCGATTTCGCTCAGTATGATGACGACCAGAATGGTATAGTCGATAACATCTTCTTTTTCTATGCCGGTTTTGGCGAGGCAGATACGGGCTTCAGCGACTGCATCTGGCCACATGCCTGGAATCTCGACAATGCCGAGTTGCCTTTGACGCTGCAGGGCAAGAAGATCTACAGCTATGCCTGCTCAAACGAGATTCGTTATCAGGAAAATGCTGCCGATTACGAGCCCACTGGCATCGGCACCTTTGTCCATGAGTTTGCTCACGTGTTGGGCCTTCCCGACCTCTACAACACCGTGGGTGGTATGAGTTCACTCTATTCCTATACCCCAAACAACTGGAGTGTAATGGACCATGGGCCTTACAATAACAACACCTGCACACCGCCCACCTTCTCCAGCTTCGAACGCTATTCTATCGGTTGGCTACATCCCGAAATTCTCACACCCCAGGCCGATACCACCAGTGTGTTGCCCGCCCTTGAGGAGAGTGCCCGTGCCTATCTGGTCGAGGTTCCCGCCAAGGAACATGAGTATTTCCTGCTCGAAAATCGCCAACAGGATGGTTGGGACACTTATCTTCCCAATCACGGCATGCTGATTTGGCACATCGATTATGACTCTACCCGCTGGGCAAACAACAGTCCCAACAACGAGCCGAAACAGTTGGTAGATATCTACGAGGCCGATGGCGACTATTCTACATCCACTTATGCGGGCGATGTTATGCCAGGAGCCTATAACATCACTTCGTTGGCTCTCTACTCATGGGCCAACGAGTTGGTAACGAGTCCCGATTTTGTCAGAGAAACTGCCGATGGAACGATTCTTTTCCTGTTGCAAGGTGTCAACTATTCGGCAGCACAACCACAGACTCTGCAGGTTTCCAATCTCGATGCTCATGGTTTTGTACTCTCATGGGACGAAGTTTCCGATGCCACCAGCTATCGCGTCATTGTCAACGAAGGGGAGGCACAGATTCAGGATCTTGAGGTAATCGACACCTCGGTCATGCTCGTGGGACTAAAACCTGCTACCACTTATACATTGCAAGTTGTAGCTTATGTAGGCACATTTGCTTCTCAGCCAGCCACAATTGAGGTTACCACAATGGATCTTCCTTTTGTTGATCGTACCCCGACAACACTTCCAGCCACCGATGTTCAGGCGGACAGTTTTGTTGCCCATTGGGAACCATTGACCGATGCCAGCAACTATCTGCTTACCCTTTGCCAATTGCAGAGCTCCATCTCGAGTGGCCAGCAGGGCTATGACTTCAGCGAAAAGGCCGATGGCATGCCATCACTGTGGGAGAGCAGCAGTTCTACCTATTATGCCATCTCAGGTTATTATGGTGCAGCTTCTCCTTCACTCCGCTTCTCGAAGGATCAAGATTATCTCTTCATTGCTTACCCCGAGGCAACTATCACTTCACTCTCATTCTGGATGCGAGGACAGAAGGCTCAAGGTTCAGTCGATGTCGAGTGGCGAGCCAACGATGAAGATGCTTGGCAGCTTGTGAGCAACATACCTCTTTCAGCCGAAGGCCAAACCGTCACCCTTGCCTTCGAGCAGGAGGTTTCGGCGCTGCGTATTCTCTATCATCGCGATGGCGGATTTGTCGTTATCGACGATGTGGTGGTCGAGATTATCGTTCAAGAGCACACCCCACTTCCTGGCTTTGACGATCTCTCTGTTGGGGATGTCCTGCAGTATTCTTTCTCATCTCTCCTACCTGAGACCACCTATACCTATCGTGTCAAGGCCGTCAATGCTGCGGGTGAGATTTCACAGCCTTCTGCCGAGCAGTATGTTGTCACATTGGCCGATGCGGGAGGTTCAGACCCTGGTGATGACCCAGGAGAGAATCCCGGAGGAGATCCGACGACTGGTCCGACTCACAAAATACTTGTTGAGGAGTTCACTGGTCAGGATTGTGTCTATTGTCCCATGGGAGCAGAATACATTCAGTCAGCTATTGCGGGTAACGAAGATCGTGTAGTCGAAGTCAGGCATCATGCAGGCTATTATCCCGATTACCTCACCTGCGAGGCCGATATCCAGTATGCTCAGCTTTTTGGAATCAACAGTGCTCCAACGGGTATTATCAACCGAGCTGAGTTTGGTGAGACTTGCAAGATTACCTTTGCTGCCACATTGTCGCCCGATTCCATTCGTTCTACCATTATTCGTGAATTGGCCAAGCCAGATTTTGTCACGGTCAATATAGAGACAACCTATGATGAGACTACACAAGAAGTTACTGCTCGTATTTATGGACATCTCATTCAGACAGTACCTGGATCAAATACACGTCTCAATGTGTGGTTAATTGAAAGTGGTTATCGTGGTTATCAGCAATCCATCACGGGTGTACTCTCCAATTACATGCACACCGACTATCAGCGAAAATCGCTCACAGAAATAAAGGGTGATGAACTGACATTCGATGCTGATGGGAACTATGACCAGACATTTACTTACATTCTTCCAAAGACTTATCCTGCCTATACAGAGAGTGGTGCTTCAGCGACCAAGTCAACCGAAGCTATACCCGCAACTTCCCGCATCGTTGCCTTTGTGTCAAATTGGAGTAGATCTGATGACTGCGAGGTATATAATGTAAACAGTGCACTTATTGGGCACAATGCAGAAGATGCCGCAGCCATCACCAATCTTCAGCCCGACGCCAGTCTCCCGCTCCCGATTGTCGATTTGCAAGGTCGTCGAGTATCTGATGGCCAACATGGTTTCATGATTAAAAATGGCCGCGTAATTATGTTGCGCTAAGTCTCGTCAAGTAAGGAATCTTTTCACAACATATTGAAAGGCCCAAGTTACAAACGCGCAACTTAACAGTTTTTATCAAAAAAAAGACAGGAAGACAACCTTATTTCAGGGTCTTCCTGTCTTTTATGTTTCTCATATTATGACCATTTTTTTATAACCGTGGCTAGAATGGTCTAGAAATAACATTTTTGTGATCCCATACGGAGTCGAACCGTAATCGAAGGAACCGGAATCCTTTATTCTATCCATTGAACTATGGGACCGATGTTGCCGAAATTGCGGGTGCAAAGATACGGCAAAAAAATTATAAAAGCAAATTCTTGGGGCAAAAAATGCATTTTGCCCCAAGAATTGTGGTGTGCCCGGACTTATCTTTGCAGGATTTTCCTGCCATCGCGCACCTGGAATCCCTTGTAGCCTTCGGGAACAGGTTGGCCGATGAGGTTGACGGGAACGGATGTGACTGGCAAGACATTGGTCTCGATGGCTTCGACTCGCGACACTGCCGCCTTGCTCTCGTAAGGACCGAGGTCGCGCGCTGTGCCTGTGACTTCCTGCCTCAGGAAGGGGAAGTCCGCCAGCAAGTCGTCGGGGATGCCATAGGCTGCATTGCCTGCATCGACAAGTCGGCTGTCGCTGAACAGTCGGCCGAAACGTCGGGGCAAGGAGCCGTCGATGCTGCGTGGCTTGAGGGCATCGTCCTCGTCGAGCGAGACGTAATCGTCCTTCGAGAATCCCGTGACGAGATTGTGGGTCCAGCCGTTCTTCGACATCGGAGTGACGATGGCATTGTAGTCGTCGGTGCCGACACAGATCTCCTGACGACCGAGGCAGACATTGTTGTAGAAGAATGTGTTGGCAGCCGATCCGCCCGACTCGAACATATAGTCGTAACCATTGTCGAAAGCCAGACAGCCGATGAGGACGTGTCCGTCCTTGTGATGGTTGCAGTCGAAACCCTTCACCGAACCCGTCCTGTCGCAGCCGAAGGCGATGCAGTTATAGATGTAATGGATGCCTTTCGACGAACCTCCAGCGCCATTGCCTCCGAGCTTGATGCCATTGCCGTTGCCACTGAACGAAGCTGAACCCGAAAAATAGTCCTTCACCCAGAGATGGTCCTCGGGATTGCCACTCTCCCATGCCCAGCATTCGGCAATGACGACGCTGTAGTCGGTCTCATAGAGGTCCCAGGCATCGTCGGAGTTGCGCCAGGCACGGCAACGGATGAAGCGGTTGCCCTTGCCATTGTGCATCTTGCAGGCGAAACCATCGGCATCCGATCCGTAGTTGCTGTCGAAGTCGCAGTTGTGATGCGAATCGCAATCGATCACGTCGTTGTAGGCACAGAACTCACCATTGTTGGACGAGCCGTGGCCCGAGTCGGCGAAATTATGCCCGAAGCCCAACTGGAGTCCCGTATCGAGATTGTAGGAGAAGACACAGCGCTCGATGCGATTGTGCGAGCCCTCGAGCTTGATGCCATTGTCGGCAGCATGGGTGATGTGCAGGCCAAAAAGCACCCAGTAGTTGCCCGTGATGAGGATGCCACGATCGCCCACGCTCTTTTCGCGAAGCTGCTGCTCGAAGTCGAACACCGGCACCTCGTCCTCATAACTGCGGATGGTGATGGGAGCCTCGGCGGTGCCCGACTTGGTAAGGCGCACAGTGAGTTTGTTCGACGAATCGCGCCAGGTGAAATGATAAGTGCCGCCACGGCAAACGATATGGTCGCCAGGGGCGGCCTCGTTGACCGCCTTCTGCAGATTCATCCAAGGCTTCCCGAACGAGCCATCGCCCGCCGTGTCGTCGCCATCGGGAGCAATGTAATAGGTGTGCAGCGGTTCGGTGAATGGACGGGTGGGGATGGGTACTCCCTCCACTACGTAAGTGCTGTCCTCCGGATCGCCTGTCACTTCGCTTTCGGGGTCGTAGAACTTCACCGTGAAATCATCGACATAGACATTCGATGCGGAGCAAAGCACGCGGAACTGGACATTGGCGACCGAATCCAATCCCGTCCGCTTGCTATAGGAAGCGAAGGTCGAAGAGGAACTGGTGATGGTGAACTTGCCGAGTTCGGTCCATGTTGCACCTCCGTCGAGCGTATAACTCACGGTGACGGGCTTGTTCGAACCGCCCGAACGATAGGTGAAGCCGACCTTCTGAGGCTGGCTGAGCAAGGGCGTGACGAGGTAGCTGTTGGAGCTGTTGAATTTCACCGAGGTATTCCCGTTGGAAGTATTGGCTCCCACTCCGCTTACCGTCCACGTCCCAGTGGGCAGCGTCACTTCGGCAACACTGCTGTAGGAACCCGTGAAACTGCTGAAATCCTCCTTGAAATCTTCTGATGCCATCACGGAGAACGGCATCAGAAGCAACAACGACCAAATGGTTCGTTTCATCGTGATATCAGAACACGGTAAGTCCGAGGTAAACCACGAGGCCGTTCATGATGACCCAGAAGATGGCGAAAGGCATCGTCTTGCGCATGATATCACCGTCCTGTCCTTCCATGTTGCAAGCAGCGGTAGCGATGGCGATGCTCTGCGGCGAGAGCAGTTTGCCGCCCTCGGAGCCTGCACAGTTGGCAGCAGCCAACCAGTTGGTCTCGTTGCCACTGACTCCGAAGAAGGTGGAGTCGTTGATGAGTCCGAGCTGCGAAGCGGCATCGGCCTGCAGTTTGCCGAAGAGGATGTTGGCCGAGGTGGCACTACCGGTGACGAAGGTGCCGATGGAGCCGATGAGCGGCGCGATGAACGGGAATGCCTTGCCAGTGAGCGACACGAGGCCGGTAGCGATGGCGAGCGTCATGCCGGTGTTGTTCATCAGCGAAGCCAGTGCCACGAGACAGCAGATGGTGATGGCCGTCTTCTGGAGGTTGATGGTGGTCTTGCAAAGCAGCAGGAAGAGACGCTTGAAGGTCATGCCCTGGATCAAACCACCAATCATGGCACCGAGGAAGATCATCAGACCTGCATTCGACAGCCAGCCGAACGAGAACTTGTTGCCCAGCACGGGATAGATGAACGAGCTGACAGCCGTTGACTTGAGTGCAGCATTGATGGGCGGAACAATCTTGCTCGAAATGAGGATGAAGAAGATGATGAGTCCATATACGCTCCATGCCTTCAGTGTCTTGGCGGTACCGAAACTTACCTTCTTTACCTTGACTTCGTCGGAAGGATCCTCGTCCTTGATGAAGAGCTTGTTGTAGATCAGCATGGCGACAATCGACGCACAGCTGCCAAGGATAGCGGGAGTCTCGGGGCCAAGGAAGTGGGCACAGCAGAACTGCGTGATGATGGAGAAGCAGCCCACGAAGAGGGCAAGGGAGATGTTCTTCATGATCTTGGTCTTGTCGGTCATCATCAGGATGAAGAACGGGGTGATAAAGAACATCACGGCGAGCTGGATGATGATGAAGGTCGAGACTTCGCAGAGCATCTCGTGGGGAGCCGAGCCGTTAAACACCTCGTTGGCAAGTGTCGTGGCAGGAAGGCCCACTGCACCGAAGCCTACGGCAACGGTATTGGCCACCAGACAGATGACGGCCGAAAACATCGGTTTGAAACCGAGGCCGATGAGGATGGCTGCGGGAATGGCCACTGCAGTGCCAAAGCCGGCCATACCTTCGAGTACGCCACCAAAGCCCCAGGTGAGGAGCAGAACGAGCAGTCCCTTGTCGGACGTCAGCTGGATGAACTGTGTCTTGATGGTCTCGATCTCCTTGGTCTCACAAAGGATGTTGTAGCTGAAGATCGCACAGATGATGATGAGGATAATCGGGAAGCATGCCTTCAGACAGCCTTCAATCACCGACCAAAGCGTGACACCCCAGATGGAGGCATCGACATACTTGGCAGGAATGATGCCCAACGAAGGAGCAACGAATACGGCTAAGATTATCGTAACAACGAGTGTAGCCAAAGCACTCTTCCATCCTGCAACCTTAAAGCCCATCATGAGGACGAAAAGCAGGAGAATAGGGATAACGGAAACTAATGCTGCCATAGGCGAATATCAATTAATAATTAATAATTTAGGGATTCTAAGGGATTTTTAGGGATTCTAAGGGATTTTTAGGGACGTATGTTTTTGGGGTTCAATTTTCGATAGGCGCTTCTCTCGGACGTGACCGAACGGAAACAAGGTGATGTCCCCAATTATCCTTTAATATCCCTTAATATCCTAATTAATCAGTGAGGAAGACAGTGAGGCCACGGGCAGCCTGGGCGCCATAGACGAGCGACTGCTCGATGTCGGCTGTCTTGGAGGGACCTGAGATGAAGGTTCCGAAGCCGTAGTCGTTGAACTTGATGCGCTCGTAGGCCTCGTGCATATTGCTGACGATGTTCTTGCGCGACACGATGAGCACCAGCGTCTCAGAAGCGAAGCAGATGGCTTTCTCCTTCATCGTCTGGGGAACCCACACACAGCCGTTTTCGGCGCAAGCCACTTCGCCCTTGATGACACCCACATCGACAACCTCGAGGTCCTGTGCACGCTCGACGGTGTCGGGGTTCAGGTCGGCCTTGACTCCCGGGATGTTGCTGGCAATGATCTTGGCATCGGGATAAGCCTCGTGGATCTTGGCATTGATGTCGTCGGTAGGCTTGATTTCGAAGACACGAGCTCCCGCTGTAGTTGTAGTGGTCTCGATATACTGGGCCACAGGGTCAGCAAACTCGAGTTTCTTGAAGCCAAGGTCGGGGAAATCGTAGGTTTCGCGTACATTACCACGAAGCCTGTTGAGTATTTCTTCTCTGCTGCTCATTTTACTTTTCCTTTCTTCCATAATGTGTGGAACGATTCTTTAGCGAACTCAGGCATCGTATGTCCGTAGCACCACGTGTTAGCCTTGATGTTGAGCATGAAGCCTGGCACATGGTTGGCCAACGGGGCGAACTTCAGCGCAGTGGTATAGAGCGACGGATGCTCGAAGAGTGTCTGCATACCAGCCGACGTCATCTTCTTCAAAGTGTCGGCATGGCCCATCAAGTCGAGTTCCTGGCGCCACTTGTAGATCTGCGTCGAAAGATCGACCTTGACGGGGCAAACGTTGTCGCACGACATACAGAGCGAACAAGCCGAGCAGTTGTGGTAGTTGGCCTCCTTGTCCTTGAGCATACCGAGATTGATGCCGATAGGCCCTGGGATGAAATAGGTGTAGGAATAGCCTCCCGACCGACGATAGACGGGACAGGTGTTCATGCAGGCACCGCAACGCATGCACTTAAGGGTCTGCCAGTGCTCGATGTTACCGAGGATGCTGCTGCGTCCGTTATCGACGAGGATGATGTGCATCTCAGCCCCTGGACGTGCCTTGCGGAAGTGAGACGTATAGACCGTGGTGGCCTGGCCTGTTCCATGACGAGCGAGGAGACGCTGGAAGACTCCCATTGCCTTGTAGTTGGGAATGATCTTCTCCAGGCCAATGGAAACGATGTGCAGCTTGGGAATCGACGTTGACATGTCGGCATTGCCCTCATTGGTGCAAA
>JAEEGK010008533.1_pt1 | contig 24144 bp, 13 predicted proteins | sample 8958771 | NCBI WGS metagenome assembly JAEEGK01 (sample SAMN16246547, study PRJNA631951) | gut metagenome | biome: gut microbiome; feature: rumen; material: SC-attached | host: Bos | place: Iran: Karaj | collected 2018-10
CGGAGTATTCTGAGAACCCCGAGGACATCCCAACGGCAGAGGACAACAAACTGACGGTCAGAGGGGGCTGTAAGGACTTCGTGATGTGGAACTTCATGATGGTCGCCACGCAGTTTGGCGCGTTCTACGACCTGACGTTCCGTTTTAAGGACGGACGAATCAGGATTGATGCCCCAGTCGTTGAGGATGAACTGATTGCAACGGCCAGTGTGTTGAAGAAAGGCACATCGGCATCCTTCAAGACGATGCTGGGTTCATTCTATAAGAACGGGGATTGGAAAGAGAAGGCCAAACCCAAAATCATCCAGATTGAAAACTATATCAATACCACGGTAAATCAGCTGTTAGGGCTGATTAAGTCAGAAACAGCCGATGATGACGACTGGTAATAAAATAACAAACTAAAAGCTATATGATATGAAAAAACTATTTTTACTCTTACTGGTACTATTTGCCACAACAATGGCAAAAGCCGACGACATGGTACTGCAAGTCCTGTTGTCTGATGGTCAGGTGGTGTCCATCAATCTCAATGAAGAGCCACGGACCACTTATCAAAATGGTAATCTGGTGATTACATCCACCAAGAACACAGTGACTTATCCCCTGGAGAAAGTGAGACGTTTCACATACGTCACTGCTACAGGCATCGACTCTCCCAAGATGTTAGGGGCTTCATTCTCTAATGACGGTGAGACGTTGACCTTTAAGGGTCTGAAGCCTCACACCAAGATCTATCTCTACAACGTAGCAGGACAACTGCTCAAGACGATCGACAGCGGCGAACAAAGCCAGACTGTTATCTCTGCCTCTCACATGCCCTTTGGGGTCTATGTCGTAAAAGTCAATGGCGGAACCTTCAAAATCACAAAGCGATGAAAACAAGTTTTTATAAGAGTATACTCGTCTTGATTCTCACGATGTTAGCTCTGCCAATGATGAGCCAGGACTATATGAATATCTATTTTAAGAATGGAACATATAAGAAAATACAACTAAATAATGTCATTGAACTTTCAAATTCTTCATATGATTCTGATGGTAATTCACATGGTGACATTCAATATCAGCATATCTTAACAAAATACAATGAACATATTTATAATATCGCTGAAGTTGATAGCATCACATTTACGAAATGTAGTGAAAACGAAGTTAAAAATAATATGGTCTCAACCATAAATACTATTTTCCCAATTTTAAATACAACCGAAACTATTGAAGGTGTTGAAACTCAATTAGAGTCCATAAAGCAATCCCATGGAATTGAAAATGCATGGATTGATGATAACACTCTTTACGTCCAGATTAAAGATGGTGAAATTGTATCTTTTAGTTATCCTGATTCGCAAGAGTATAAAGAGGATGATGAAGTTGATGCAGCAAGGACAAGGCATTTATTGGAGTCCATTCGAACTAAAGTTAATATGATTTCCTCAACAGGTAACAAGAATTTAAGAGTCGCCATCGTTAATCAAACAAAAAATGACAATGGGCCTAGTTTTATTAGAATGAGGAATCGAATACATGAAATTGAACTTTTTTTAATTGATCTAGGGATTATTCCAATAATAGAAGATCCAACTTTAGATTTCTATTATTCTGGGATGTACAATTATGATCTTATCATTCTTTTTACACATGGTGGAATAAGGAAACAGGGTAGTGAGTATGAACGAGATAAAGATGGAGATCCTATTCATACCTATCTAACATCAAACGAAGTAGGAGAATATTTCTCAATTCATGACGTTGTTAATGGAGATGAAATAGTTGACGAATGGATAAATAAAAGAGATGAATTGATTGAAAATACAATATATGAAAAAGCTCGTGATGATGAAAATGTTGGCCTTCGTGTAAGTTGGCATAGGGAAATAAGAGGAGTTACACCCACTTGGGTTGCTTATATACAGATTCCTGAAAATTTCTTCAAATATTATTCAAAAGGAACTTTCCATGATAATTCCATTATTTTTGCTGGTGTTTGTCATAGTCTACAAGAATCTCATAGCCTTGCAAAGAAACTACATGATAACAATTTGGGTTATTACCTTGGGTATACAGATGAAGCACTCACTTATACTGCTAGAAATGCTGCAAAAGAATTTGTAGGAAACCTTTTGACAGGAAAATCTGTCCAAAAAAGCAGAACAGATTTACCTAATCATTATAAAACCGATATTAATACAAATGCGAAATTAGAGCTTTCAGAAAAAAATGAAGGCAACATTATGTTTCTATTCCCAACAATAACAAATGAAATCTCTCCAAGTGTAGCTAATAAACAGTATGCAGAAAACCATTATGTTGAAGTTGAAGGTTCTACTAGAACGATGAATCCAGATGGTATAACTATAGGTTTTATTTATGGCACTGGGGAAAACTTTGTTGTGGACAAACATGTTACTGACGTAACTCTAACTCCAAAGGAAGATGGATATTACAACTTTAAAGGAAAATTGACAGACATAGAAATAGACAAAACATATTTTTATCGTGCATATACCTATGATGACGAGAACTATAATTTTGGTGAAAGATATTCTTTCAAAATCGAGAAACAGCAGGATGATTTCAATAAGGAACTGATGATATCCCGTCAGGTGGATGGGGTGGATTACAAAGTCTATAAGAAGATTATTGACAAGTCTGACTATCATGAAAACCCTGATGGATGGAAATGCTATCGTTCTCAACTGATACTGGAGACCTCCAAGGGAGGTAAAAACAATTCAACGGTCATAGACGATCAAATCTACCTTGACGATTCAAAGGGTCATCATGGAGGTCAGACCCCCTGCATGTTACTTGACTATAATACGAACCACATGTACGTATTCTGCAATTCCAAAGATGCTGACTATCAATACTCAATGGAAGGATATGCCTATGTCTCACCGATGGACAATGTCAATTTTCAGAAAGAGACCGTGTTCACTTATGCCAATTTCGGCTGGTATCCCTATTTCCGTGATTTGGGAGATGGCAGCGTGACTGTTGATTTCTTCAGCTTCGCTGGCTATTATGCTTTGAGAGCTATCAGGCAGCCAAATGGCTCTTGGGATCTATACGTAGGTGGACAAATCTATCCTGAAGATTACGCAGCTATGCAAGCAAAAAATCCTGCGATACTTGTTATTGGAAAATAGGCTTTTAAAATAGACAGACAATCAGGGGGACCAGCTAGTCCCCCTGATTGCTTATTTATTCAGCTAATGTGAAGTCGAGCTGTTTGCGCTCGACGTTGGCACGGGCGACCTGGATACGGATGGGATCACCAAGCTGGTACTTCGTATGGTTGCGGCGACCGACAATCACAAAATTCTTCTCATCGAAGTCGTAGTAGTCGTTGCCAAGGTCGCGGATGGGAATCATTCCCTCGCAATGGTTCTCATCGATCTGCGCATAGATGCCATAGCTGGTGAGGCCGGAGATATGGGCATCGTAGGTATTGCCGATCTTATCCTCCATAAACTCCACCATCTTGTATTTGATCGAGTCGCGCTCAGCATTCTGCGAGATCTGCTCCATGTCGCTGCAGTGCTCACAGAACTCCTCGTACTTATCCTTATTCGCAGAACGGGCACCATCCTGGTATTTCGTCAGCAGGCGGTGGACCATCATATCGGGATAACGACGGATGGGCGAGGTGAAGTGGGTGTAGTAGTCGAAGGCCAGACCGTAGTGGCCGATGTTATGGACGCTGTACTTCGCCTTCATCATCGCCCGCAGGGCTACGGTCTCGATGGCATTCTGCTCGCGGGTTCCCTCAGCATCTGACATCAGGGCATTGAGCGACTTGGTGATGGCTCCCTTCGTACCGCTGGTCTTCACCTTGTAACCGAACTTCGAGACGAACTGACGCAGGTTCTCGAGCTTCTGGGGATCGGGCTGGTCGTGGACACGATAGGGCAGCGTCTTGGCTTTCTGACCCTTCTTTACACGTCCTATCGATTCCGCAACGGTGCGGTTGGCCAGCAGCATGAATTCCTCGATAAGTTTGTTGGCATCCTTTGACATCTTGAAGTAAGCCTTCACGGGCTTGCCCTTCTCATCGATGTCGAAATGGAGTTCCTCACGGTCAAACTTCACCGAGCCGTTCTTGAAACGGGCAGCACGGAGTTTCTTGGCGAGGGCATCGAGGGTGATGAGTTCGGTGGCATTCTCTCCCTTATAGGGATTCTTCTTCGTAGCGGCGGGAGCAGGCTCACCGGTGCCGTCCTTCACCCCATTGTCCTCGAGAATCTGCTGCACCTCCTCATAGGCATAACGACGATCACTCTTGATGACGGTATGCGCGAGGTGCCACTTCTTGACATTGGCCTCAGCATCGAGTTGGAAGATGACGCTGTAACAGAGCTTTTCCTCATCGGGACGCAGCGAGCAGATGAAGTTACAGAGGCGCTCAGGGAGCATGGGAATGGTACGGTCGACGAGGTAGATACTCGTGGCACGGTTGTAGGCCTCCTTGTCGATGGTAGAACCTTCCTTCACATAGTGAGAGACATCGGCGATATGAACGCCTACTTCCCAGAGGCCACTATCCAACTTGCGGATGGAGAGGGCATCGTCGAAGTCCTTGGCATCCTTGGGGTCGATGGTGCAGGTGAAGACATCACGGAAGTCCTCACGACGGGCAATCTCCTGTTCGGTGATGGCGGCGTCGATCTTCTCAGCTGCATCCTCCACATTCTTCGGATACTTATAAGGTAGGTTGTACTGCGCGAGGATGGCGTGCATCTCGGCATTGTTCTCACCCGTCTTACCTAGGATATCCACCACAGAGCCGATAATGTTCTTATGCTCGGCATCAGGCCATTGTACGACCTTCACGACAGCCTTATCGTCGGTCTTTCCACCCTTCAGTTTACGTTTGGGAATGATGATATCATGGACGAAGGTGGTATCCTGCGGAATCAGGAAAGCCCAGTCCTTTTCGACACGGAGCTTTCCGACAATCTGGTCGTGGGCACGACGCACAATCTCAATCACCATCGCCTCCTTGATATGCTTATCACGACGGGCCATATACGAGACCTTCACCTTGTCGCCGTCCATCGCCGACATCGAGTTGCGCTCGGCCACAAAGACGGGTGTTCCACCGTCATCGGGCAGGAACGAGTTACGACCTGAGGCCTTACGACGGAAGGTACCTTCCTGCACCTGCGTCTTCATATTCAGACGGTAGGCGTTGTCGCTGACTTTCGAGAGGAAGTCATCCCACGCCATCTCCTCCATCGTGTCGATGGCGAGCATCTTCAACGGATGGGTGTCGAGTTTCAGTGCCTTGAAAATCTGCTTGAACGAGAAGGTCTCGTTCGGATGATGCTGGAACAGGTTCTGCAACAGTTCGCTGACCTGCTTCTTACCCAGTCGTTTTCCACCTTTTTTCTTTCCCATAGACTTATATTTTAGTTCTTTGCCGCAAAGATACAATTTATTTTTGAAATAAAAGACAAATCGAGTATTTTTTTAACGACAACTAAGACAACTATAACAACATTCAATCAAGGTCGAAAAGAAAAAGTTGTCTAAGTTGTCCAAGTTGTCGTAAAAAAATAGTACCTTTGCACCAAATTTCGTGTCAGATGAAGATTTTAATCACTGGAGCGAGCGGGTTTATCGGCTCATTTATCGTGGAAGAGGCACTCAAGCGTGGCTTCGAGACATGGGCAGCGGTGCGTAAGAGCAGTTCGAGGGAATGGCTCAAGGATGAGCGCATACACTTTATCGAACTGAACCTCTCGTCGAAGGCACAGCTCGTGGAACAACTGCGAGGTATGGACTTCGACTACGTGGTGCATGCCGCAGGAGTGACGAAGTGTCTGAACAAGGCGGACTTCCACCGTATCAATACCGAGGGCACGAAGAATCTGGCAGAAGCTCTCCTCGAAGTAAAGATGCCGTTGAAGCGTTTTGTCTTCGTGAGCAGCCTCAGCATCTTCGGCGCCATCAAGGAGCAAGAGCCCTACGAAGAGATCCGTGAGAGCGACACACCGCAACCGAATACGGAGTATGGGCGCAGCAAGCTGGAGGCAGAGCAATTCCTCGCCACCACTACCCTACCTTATATTATATTAAGACCCACGGGCGTCTACGGGCCTCGTGAGAAGGATTACTTCATCATGGCCAAGAGCATCAAGGGCCACAGCGACTTCGCCGTAGGCTACAAGCGTCAGGACATCACCTTCGTCTACGTGAAGGACGTCGTGCAGGCTGTGTTCCTCGCCCTCGACAAAGGTGAGAACGGGCGTCAGTACTTCCTCTCTGACGGTGAGGTGTATCAGAGCACGACCTTCAGCGACCTCATCCACGAGGAACTGGGTCGTCCCTGGTGGATACGGATCACGGCTCCGGTATGGGTGCTGCGGATCGTCACCTTCTTCGGTGAGTATATCGGAAGGATGACGGGCAAGGTGACGGCCCTGAATAATGACAAATACAATATCCTGAAACAGCGCAACTGGCGCTGCGACATCCAGCCTGCCATCGATGAACTGGGATACAAACCCACCGTGAAGCTGGAGCAGGGGGTAAAGGAAACTATCCAATGGTACAAGGAGAATGGATGGCTGTGACATTGGACATTGAAGATTGAACATTGAAGATTGAACATTGAAGATTGAACATTGAAAATTGAACATTGAAAATTTTTAAGGATATATTCAAGATTGAGAAGAAGCCGCGGAAGGGGTTGTTGGCGGTGGAGTGGGTCATCATGGGCTATACGCTGCTGACATTGATGTTGGGTCTCTTCATGAGTACGAAGATCTACAATCTCGACCCCATCATCTGGGGACGATTCCGCATCGTGATGATGACCCTCGCCCTCTGGCTCGTCTATCGGATGATACCCTGCCGTTTTACGCTGTTCTGTCGCATCGGTCTGCAGCTGGTCCTCCTGTCGTGGTGGTATCCTGAGACCTACGAGTTCAACCGTCACTTCCCCAACCTCGACCATCTCTTCGCAGGTTACGAGCAGCAGTTCTTCGGGTGTCAGCCTGCCCTGCTGTTCTCACAGGCCTATACACATCCTGTCTTCAGCGAGCTCATGCATCTGGGCTACGCCTCGTATTTCCCCCTGATAGCCGTCATCACGCTGTTCTACTTCTTCAGGAGATATGAGGAGTTCCTGCGTGCGGAGTTCATCATCCTCACGGCGTTCTTCATCTATTACGTCATCTTTATCTTCCTGCCTGTCACTGGTCCGCAGTACTACTATCTGGCAGCAGACATAGAGAATATCGCCAACGGGGTGTTCCCCAACGTCAGCAACTACTTCTCCACCCACATGGAACGAGTGACCACGCCAGGATGGAGCGACGGATTCTTCTACGCCCTGGTGGAGAGTGCCCACGATGCCGGTGAACGTCCTACAGCCGCCTTCCCCAGCAGTCATGTGGGCATCACCACCATCCTGATGTTCCTGGCATGGAAGGCAAGATGCAAACCACTCTTCTGGGGTATGATGCCCTTCTACGTGCTGATGTGCTTTGCCACCGTCTATATCCAGGCACACTATGCCATCGATGTCATCGCAGGGTGGATCTCGGCGACCGTATTTTTTGTCGTTTTGCATTTTTTATACGATAAAATTTGTCCAGTTCGAAAATAATGCCTATCTTTGCACACGGATTAGTAAGGATAAAGACATGATAACATCGAGGATTCCGACATGATGAAAGTCGGGATTCTTTTGTTTTTTGTCCGTCCAGAGTATTGAATAATTAATTACTAAAAAAGAAGATATTATGGCATATATGTCACAAGAAGGCTACGACAAACTGATAGCCGAACTGAAACGCTTAGAAAGCATTGAGCGCCCTAAAGCCTCTGCAGCCATCGCTGAAGCCAGAGAGAAGGGTGACCTGAGTGAGAACTCCGAATATGATGCCGCCAAGGAGGCACAGGCACATCTCGAGGATAAGATCAACCAGCTGAAGCTGACCATCTCGGAGGCGAAGGTGGTAGACACCAGCCGTCTGAGTACGGATGCTGTACAGATCCTGTCGAAGGTAGAGATGACCAACCTGACGAACAAGGCCAAGATGACCTATACCATCGTCAGTGAGAGCGAGGCCAACCTCCGCGAAGGCAAGATCTCTATCAAGACCCCTATCGCCCAGGGCCTGTTGAACCACAAGGTGGGTGACGAGGTGGAAGTACGCATCCCCCGCGGCACCATCAAACTCCGTATCGACAAAATTACCGTAGGGTAAATTGTCAAATAGTAAATTGTCAAATAGTCAAATACTAAGATGGATATTTTTTCAAAGATTGCTGCTGGTGAGATTCCCAGCTACAAGTGCGCAGAGAACGAGAAGTTCTACGCTTTCCTCGACATCAATCCGCTGGTAAAGGGTCACACCCTCGTGATTCCTCGCCGCGAAGTAGACTATATCTTCGATATGGAAGATGACGAGATCGCAGAGTTCCAGGTGTTTGCCAAGAAGGTGGCCAAGGCCATCGGCAAGGCTTTCCCTTGTAAGAAAGTGGCAGAGGTGGTGCTCGGCCTCGAAGTACCCCACGCCCATATCCACCTCATTCCGATGCAGTCGGAAGGAGATGTGGACTTCCGTCGTGAGAAACTCAAACTCACGGAAGAGGAATTCCAGGAAATCGCATCGAAAATTTTTGATGAGTTTGTCGCTTAGACAAACTCATCACCATATTTGAGACGTACCTCATTCACGTACTTACGCACCAACGAAGAGTCGTCGCCCTTCTTACAGATCATCAGGACATTACCCTGATCTGCCACAATATAACCCTCAAGACCATTGAAGACACCTACCTTACCCTTCGGCAACTTGATGACGTTGTTGTTACAATCCTCCATCATCACATCCGAATCGATGATGACATTATCGCCTTCCACCTTACTCATCGACTCGTAGACGGCATGCCAGGTTCCAAGATCTGCCCAGCCAAAGTCGCACTTCATCACAAAGACATTCTTGCCCTGCTCCAAGATGGCATAGTCGAGGGAGATATTCGGATAGCGGGGATAGTTCTCTGTGACAAAAGCCATCTCTTCCTCGTAGGTATATTCAATTTTCTTATATCTTAAAGTCCGGAGTACTTCTGGGAAAATGCCCTCAAACGACTGGAGCAAGTATCTTACATTGGCCTGGAAGATACCGGTGTTCCAATAAAACTCACCACTCTGCATGAACATCGTGGCAAACTCACGCTCGGGTTTCTCCGTAAACGACTTCACGGCGTAGACGTCAGGCTTGCAACTCAGATCGCCCAGCTGGATATAACCATAGCCAGGCTCTGGTCGTGTGGGCTTCACACCCATCACCAACAACACATCGTTCTCAGAGACGTAGTTAAAACCTATCTCCACATTCCGCAGGAAACTGCTCTCGTTGAGCACCATCTGGTCAGAGGGCAGCACCAGGACGTTAGCCTCAGGATTCTTCTTATGGATACGCATCGCAGCCCACGCTACAGTGGGAGCCGTATTACGGTGGATGGGTTCTACCATCACATTCCGTTCAGGCACCTCTGGCAACTGCTGTCTCGCTATATCCAAGTATTCTTTACAAGTACATATATATATATTCTCCTTCGGCAGCAACTTGATCACACGGTCGTAAGTAGCCTGAAGCTGGGTCCTGCCTGTTCCGAAGAAGTCGATGAACTGCTTAGGACAGGCCTCCCTGCTTGAGGGCCACAACCTTCTACCGCGACCTCCGGCGAGAATCACGCAATAATTCTGGCTATTTTCCATTTCTTTTCAAGAATATCTATAGTTTCTGTATGATGGTGCGAAGGTACACATTATTATTGAAATAAACAAGTATTTTTAATTTTTTTACCATAAATCTTTGTGGTTTCAGATTTTTGTAGTACCTTTGCAGCGCTTTTCGAGATTAAGTGCTACGCCCAGATGGCGGAATCGGTAGACGCGCTGGTCTCAAACACCAGTGGGGCAACCCGTGCCGGTTCGACCCCGGCTCTGGGTACGAAAGTACCACGTTCAGGCTCAATCAAGACGCTGGTTTCTCAAAAGGCAAGGTGCTGTAAGACAATAACTTACAGCACTTTTTATTTTCTAAAATCCTACTACTGAGCCCTGAGATTTTCCCCACATTTTCCCCACCAAAGCAAATTTGAGTGAAGAATATAAAAAGTTGAGGGCTCAATTTCTTTGTATTTGGGGATTCTTATTTCCCATAATAGTTCGTATTTGTATCAGTCTCTTTTTGATTTCATATAGTCGACAGGGCGGATGCCAAATTGTTTTTGGAAGCATTTCGAGAAATAGGAAGGATTGGAAAAACCTACCATATAACAGATTTCGCTAATGGTGTACTGGTCCTTGCGCAGGAGGATGGCAGCACGTTTGAGACGCATGACTTGTATCATCTCGTTGGGAGTGATATCGGCCAGTGTCTTGATCTTGGCGAAGAGTCCGCTACGACTGATATTCAGCTGTTCGGCAAGGAAATTGACGTTGAGATCGGAATCAGCAATATGCTCATCTATAATCTTGCGCATCTGTTCAAGGAACTGGCTGTCGGTATCGTTGCTGGCTAGGGGAGCGATCGGCTCGAGAGGCTGGGTGGAGAAACGCTCTATGAGTCGTCGACGCATGACAAGGATGTTGCGCAGGCAGGCCTCGAGATATGCTACAGAGAAGGGTTTCTCGACATAGATGTCAGCTCCGACGTCGAGTCCCTCAACCTTGGAGTCGTCATCGGTCTTAGCGGTGAGCATGATGAAGGGAATATGACTGGTGTTGCGATGGCTGCGCACACGACGACAGAGGGCGGCCCCATCCATACGTGGCATCATCCAATCGCTGATGATGATATCGATTTGGTGCCTGGTAAGCTGGTCTAGAGCTTCGATGCCGTCGCTGGCGACATAGATGGTATACTGGTCGGAAAATATGTTAGCCAGGAAGTCGGACATGTCTTTATTGTCCTCGACTATGAGCATGGTCGAGGTGCTGCCACTCTTACCCTGGACTTTGGCGGCAGATGGGTCATCGTAGTGGCTATCGGCAGTTGCGGCCTCCGAGCGGTTAAGAATGGGGTGTGGATGGGAAAGGGGTGACTCCTCTTCCTGACTGACAGGCAGAGTGACGATAAACGTAGAACCATAGCCCAACTGTGAGTTGACGTTAATGGTACCATGATGTTGGTCAACGATATTCTTAACAATGTTAAGGCCGATGCCTGTGCCGGGCTTGTTGCCCTCGGACTGAAAGAAGGGCTCGAAGATGCGCTCGGTATCCTCAGCACGGATGCCTACACCATTGTCGGTAACGCTAATACGGAAATGCTGTTCGTCGGGTTCGACAAGGCAAGCGAGGCTTACAGCGTCCTTAGTGTATTTGTTTGCATTTGTGAGCAGATTGCTAACGACCTTAGTAAGGGCTTCGTTGTCCACAATTGCCGTAAAACGACTGTCGGGATAGTCAACAGTGAAGTGGATGCCTTTTTGTTCGAATGTAGGTGCAAAGCGCTCGCTGACGGCTCTCATGAGGTCGTGGATGTTTTGCGGTGCAAAATGCATGACGAGACTCTGCTGTTCAACCTTACGGAAGTCGAGCAGTTGGTTGACGAGTTCGAGGAGGCGGTGGGCATTGCGGTCGATGACATCGAGTTGCTGGGGGGAGTATTCTTTCTTCAGTTTCTCCAAAGGACCGATGATGAGCGACACCGGAGTACGGACTTCGTGGGCTACCATAGTGAAAAAGTTGAGGCGTGCCTCACGGATTTCTTTCTCTTTCTGCTGCTGCAGATGCTGGAGCTGCTGTTGGTGCTTTTGCTCGGCACGCCTGAGGCGGAAGAAAACATAATACCAGACGGCACCCACGATTAAAAGGAGATAGAAGATGCGGGCCCACCAGCTCCACCAGAATGGAGGTTGCACAGTGATGGTCAGTGTGGCCTCATTAGACGACCACACACCGTGATTGTTGGTGGCACGGACACGGAAAGTATAGGTGCCTGCCGACAGATTGGTATACGTGGCCTGTGGGTTGGCGCCAGAGGTTATGTTCCACCCTTTGTCGAAACCTTCCATCATGTATTCGTACTGGTTGTCGGCTGACGAGCAGTAGCTAAGCGAGGCGAAGAAAAGATTAATCATGCGTGCTTCGTCATAGGTGAGCACGATGCCGTGTGTGGCAGGGATGCTGAGGGGTGTATTGGTGCCCATAGACTGCTGCTGGTTAAAGAAGCGGATGCCAGTGATATAGACGGGCGGCATGTTGCTATTGGCTTTGACCTCGTAAGGGTAGTACATATTGATGCCGTTGGTGGTGCCCAAATAGACACGCCCATCACTCGCCATCAGCGTGGCAGCGGGCTGGAAGAATTCACTAGTGAGACCATCGCTGCGCGTAAAACGCTGAGCACTATTGCTCCCCTGCTGGGGCTCATAGCGCACCAGTCCGCGCTCGGTGGTGAGCCACAGCACACCGTTGTTTTCGATGATGCCCTTGATGTTCTGGTTTGGTACGTTAAGTGTAACAGGGGTAATGTGGCCCTTGCCGTTGGAATCAAGCGTACAGAGACCGGTGGCTGTGGCGAGCCACAGGCGTCCGCTCTCATCGATATGGAGAGCGTTGACATGGTCGTTGAGCGTTGGGTTGCTGTCGCTATTGGTGCGCCGGTATTGCTGATGCTTGCCAGTGGAGGGGTCGTACATCCATACACCAGCGCCATGCGTGGCTATCCAGATGCGGTGCTGCTTGTCCTCGGTGATGTCGATGACCAACGCTTCAGCATTCAAGATGTGTTCGAATGTGTCGTCAGCAGCATTATAACGGTTGAGGCCCCTCATGGTGCCTATCCACAATGTGTTCTTTGAGTCACGGAGCAGGGCATAGACGCTATAGTCGTCGAGACCTTTGTTGTTGGAAGCGTAGGTGTAATTACGCAGGCCGCCCGACATAAGGTTGAGGACGTATAGTCCACGGGAATAAGTACCTATCCACAGTTCCTTGTCACGCAAGGTCAGGGCGTGGACGTTGAGATGTGACAGATCATCACTGTGAGGGTAGGATGTGAGACGATTCTGCTGTGGTACGTAGCACGACAGTCCGCCATCGTCACTACCTATCCATATGTATCCCTGGTGGTCCTCGCAGAAGCACGAAACAATGTTACCGGTATGGTTGTTGGAGGTGTCAATATGCTTGAAGAGTTGGTTGGCGGCCGACAGATAGGTAACGCCGCCATAGAACGTTCCGAACCACAGGCCACCCTCATGATCGGTCGTAACAGAGTATACAAACCGGTTAGCCATGTTGTTCTGCGCCAGTTGGTGATGCCACTGGCCTGTCTGAGGATTATAGGTGAGCAGTCCCTCATCGCAGCCCACATAGATGACATTGCCCGAAGAGTAAAGCGTATAGATGTGGTGAGCTGGGGGCTGAGAACCCGATGGTGTGGTCGGGGTCACAGTGCCATCGCTGTGGAATTCGAGAAGTCCCTGTTCCCAAGAGCCGAGCCACATGCGTCCGTCGTGAGTCTGTAACATGCAGAATGCACGATACTGACCGGAGTTAGCTATTGGCTCGAAGCGGTTGTGCAGACGATTGAGACGGCTGATGGCAGAGGAATGGTTACTGACGGCCCATATCTGGTTGTCATGATCGACGAGTACCTGTGTAACGCCCTTGACATCGTAATGTCTGACAGCCTTCGTGGTGAGGTTGTAGCAGACGATGCCCTGCTCCATGGAGGAAACCCACAACTGATTCTCATGATCGATTGTGAGGTGGCCTACTGTGGTGCTGATGTCGAGGGGCAACTGTTCGATGAACATGCTGCTAAGGTTGAGACGATAGACACCCTTGACTGTACCGGCATAGATGTAGCCATCATGTTCGAAGAGTGCCGAGATGTACTGGTCTGATCCCAATTGTGTGATGGGGAACGTGGTGACCCGGATGCCATCATAGTGGCACAGACCATTGTCGGTGCCAAACCACATAAAACCATACTTGTCTTGTAGGATATTACGCACAGTGTTTGATGACAATCCGTCGTCCATATTGATGGTACGGAAGGTGAGGTCACCACCTCCCTGGGCAGGCAATTGTAGTGTTGTCAGCACAAGGGCTATCAGCAGTCGTATCTGTTTCATTCTCTTCGTTTTGAATTCTTGTCTTATTTCATCTGCATCGCTTCCAGGAACAGCGTTTGCTGTGGCGTGGGATTGTCGATGAAACGAAAAGTCCATGTCGTATTGTCTACATAGAGTCCGGCATCGTTGAGCCAGACGTCATAGTCGATGGGGGTTGTCGTGTCTGTCAAACGGCGCAATTCCGTGAGTGGGCCACCCGCAATCTCCTGGGCAGCAGTCCAGAACTCTTCTTCCGAGAAGCCACGCTGCAACTCTTTGTAGTAGCGTTGGTAGAGCAGTCGCATGAGGTCATCGAGAGAGCGTTGCTGCGACGTCTTACGACGGATGTCAATATCGAGCAGCAGTCCGATGACAGGACCTTTGAAATAGTAGTTCACACGGACATCGCGCTCGTTGTCGTCTTGATTCATGAAGTTGAGCCATATGTCGTAGCTGCTCTGGCGGAGACTCATGTGATACTGACCTTCATAGGGCGCATACATGCCAAAATAAGTAGAGAGCAACTGGAGTGACTCGTCGGGTGTTGTGATGCCGGCATAGCGCAGCAGACGGAACTCGTAATAGCACGTCAGTCCCTCGCTGACCCATAGCATAGGTGTGACGGCCTCACGGTTGTAGTCGTAGGGCCACAGTTCGGTGGGGCGGATACACTTCACGTTATACAGGTGGAAGTATTCGTGGGCTACGAAAGCCAGGAACTTCACGTGAGAGCGTCGCGACGGGAAACGGTAGGTGCCGTCGGTGTAGCACGCCTGCGAATTGAGGTGTTCCAATCCACCGCCACCTTGTCCCATGTGTATAAGACAGTAGTTGTCGTAGGGAACGTCACCCATCAGTTGTGTGGTGGCGCTGATGATACGCCGGAAATCACCCTCGAAACCACATTCCTCAATACCCTCTGGCGTTTCTATGGCCAACTGGTAGGGATGTCCTTCGTGAATGAAGTGCCGGGTGTAGTAATTGCCCAACAGTAGCGGCGAGTCGTAGAGCACGTCGAAGTCGGGTGCTGTAAAGGTGTCTGGGTCGTCACCATGGGGCAATAGTCCGGTAGAAATGGTTTTCCAGACTGCGGGATGATGGTAGGTGACGGTGACGGGGTGGTTGAGGTCGCCATCGACATGCATGAAAACGCCAGCAGGGGCCACAAAGGCAATGCCGCTCTCAACACGGCTCGACGCAACGTCGCGCTCGTTGGCATACACACGATAGATTATACGGACATGACCATCGGCGGGCACAGTGAGCTGCCAGCGGTTCATGCCAAGCTTGTTCCACGCTTGCCGCTCGCCCTTGCTGTCATAAACCTGAAAGTCGGTCAGGTGCTTGGCAAAGTCGAGCATCTCATAATAGCCGGGTGTCCACCTGGGCATGTTCAGCGTCAGTGGAACGGGTTGTCCGTTGGCTTCGCAACGGTAGTCGAGTTGCACCAGCAGGTAGTGTGCCGTCGTGTCAAAACCTACAGTATAGTGCATGTCGTACCCCTGTTGAGCCTTAGTGACCAGGGCCAGTAGGAGGGTTATCAGTAGTGTCAGCAGTCGTGATCTGAGCATGGCAGAAATATGGTTTTATGGCAGTTTCAGATACCAGGAATCCTTGTTAGCTAGCTGCTGCTGAAGAACGGCATCAACAGTGCCCGTGCGACGTGCCACACGATCAGCAAGATAGGCCGGGTCGCCACGGCGCAGGGCTATGCGCATCAGGTCGTAGAAGCGGTGCCCTTCAAAGGCAAACTCAAGGGCTTCCTCGTCCATGATCATGTCTTCCACCTTCTCTATCTGGTAGTTCAGACGTGCACCATCGGCCAATGTGGCGTCGTCGGGCATCACGTAGGTAGTGTCGGCAGCACTATAGCCCGAGCCATGCGAATGGATGCCGATGGTGTTCTCATTGTTGGCACCTGCTGTGGTTTCGAGCACGTAGAGATTCACGGGGAAGTCGAATTGCGACAGCCATGCCTGATCGTTGGGATAGTAGGGCAACACCTCGTCTTCAATCACATAGTTGTTTACACCACGCTTCAGGATCAGGAAGGCGAAGCGTGGGAAACCGGCACGGCACAGTGCCTCAGCCATTCGCAGATACACCATCGTGCGGCGGTAGAGGTGTACGTTGCGCGTCTGGTATTTCCTGTTGCTCACTTCGTAGGCGTGGCTCTTACCGTCTACGGTGTAGGGCTGCATCTGCTTCGTATAAGCCGCATGCAGGCGCAGGTCGCCAGAGAGGTAGTCGTCGAGTCCTGAGGGCGAATAGACATAGTCGCCACCTGAGGTGTAGTGACAGTAGCGCTGCGCTGCCGAGAGGTTGACGAGTGCCTGCGAGGGATTGATGGTCTCGTGGTAGTCGTTGGCCGTCGTGGTGTTAAACAGGTTGCGCAACTGACTGTAGTTTCCCTCCGAGGGGATGGAGTCGCCAGGAATCATGGTGATGAGCTCCGACGAGGCAGCACTGGTTTCACCCAGCGAGGAGAACGATGCCGATGTCCAGGTGTCGTTGACGCTTATCCAACGACTGTCGTTAGCACTGAAGCGTGCACAGGCCTTCGTGATGGGATAGGCCGAGTTGCGCCCGTTGCGCAGGGTGATGTATCTGTAGTAGTTTTCGGCAGCTTCGCGGTAGTTGCCTGCCCACAGGTTCAGGTCGCCCAACAATACATAGATGGGGAAATAGAACAGGTTCGAGTCGGTGTTGCGGATGGTACCGTAACCGGGTCGCTCGATGTCAGCATAGGGGGCTATGTCGTTGATGAAATAACGGCACACGTCGTCAATGCCATACTGCGGGAATTGCTGTTCCGACTGTTCCTTGCTGGCTATGGGCTCGGTGATGAACGGTACGGTGCCGTAGTTCAACACCAACTGCAGATAGGTCCATGCCCGGAAGGCTTTCACGGCGGCATACTCTTTCATGAAGATGCGCTCGTTGCGGTTGTTAAGCAGGGCCGTGTCGGCATGGGCGATGAAGTAGTTGCAGTTGTTGATCACGGCATAATAGTCGTCGGGCGAATTATACTGATTGCCACTGCTGACATCGAAGGCGGCAATCTCGCGCAGGTCCGACGTAGCATAGTCGCTAAGACTTACCAGGTCGCCACGCAACTCGCCCAACAGGATGGTGCGGTCGGCCAGGGCCTGCATCTTATTCATGATGCCTGTCACCGACCATAGGGTGTCGGCATCACTGTCAAGGTGCTCGTCGTCGGCATAAATCACGGTGTCGGAATCATCGTAGAGGAAACTGCTGCACGCGCTGGACCCAAGCATCAGTAACCAACAACTTATCATCGTTATTGTATTGAATTTCTTCATTTTCATAATTACTTCAATTTTTCAATTCTTCAATTCTCTATTAGAGGTTAATCTTAATTCCTGCTACCAACGATCGGCTTTGGGGCAGACGGCCCAGGTCGATGCCCTGGCCGAGGATGCTCGAAGTCATGGCACTCTCGGGGTCGGTGCCCAGATACTTGGTGACGGTAAAGAGGTTGTTGGCCTGTACCCAGAACTGCAAGCCCTGGAGGAAGGTCGTGTTCAGAGGCAGGGTGTAGCTAAGTGTGATGGTCTTCAGGCGCAGATAGGAACCGTCCTCAATCCAACGGTCACTGAAACGGGCATTACCCATAGGATCCTGGAAAGTGGCACGGGGGATGTCGGTCACCTGACCTTCGTTCTGCCAGCGACGTGTCATGGCCGTAGTCTGGTTCATAAAGCGAGAACCGCTCTCCATCTGCTGACGCATATAGTTATAGACATCGTTGCCCAACGAGTAGTTGAAGTTGACATCCAGCCTAAGGTGTTTCCACGCCATCGAGGTGAAGATGTTACCATAGATATCGGGGTTGGGGTCGCCGATGATCTGCCGGTCGGCATCGGTTATCTGATGGTCGCCGTCGAAATCTTCAAAGCGCATGTCGCCAGCTTTGAATTCTTGACGGGTGACGCCGTCAGAAGCCAACTGCCAGAGTCCTGTCTGAGCTGCATCCTCGGAAGTGGCAAAGACGCCCTGTGTCTTGTAGCCGTAGAACAGGTTGGCTGCCTGACCAATCATGGTGCGTACGGTGGCACCATAGACATTGTTGTCTACATACTGCTGACCAGCGGGCAACGCTGTCACTTCGGTCTTATAATGGCCTATACTTGCACCCAATTCCCACTGGAAATCCTTAAGTGCAAGAATCTTGCCGGTCACAGCGACGTCAAAGCCGAGGTTCTTCAGGGCTCCATCGTTCGACCAGTTGCACTTCAGTCCTGTGACATAACTCAGAGATTGGTACATGAGCAGATTCTTGGTCTTGCTGGTGAAATAGTTGGCACGTACGTTCAGACGATTGCCCAGGAAATTACCTTCGAGCGAGAGATTCAGGCGTGTCGTTGTCTCCCACTGCAGGTGGGTGTTACCAATGTTCTCAAACGACAGTCCTGACACATCCTCAAGGAAGTTGTGCAAAGCAAAGTAACTGCGTGCCGCATTGTAGTCGATATCGTCGTTGCCACCTACGTCGTAGCCTGCCGACAGGCGCAGATAGTCTATGCCTTTAACACCGGAAAACCATGGCTCGTTGGTGATGACCCAGGCAGCCTGCGCACCATGGAAGAATCCCCAAGGTACGCTGAAAAGTTTCATGGAGTGGTCGGCATCACGACCAAAGCGTGACGATGTCTCGAGGGCTGCATTTAACTGCAAGTAGTATCGCTGCAGATAGTCGTACTGAGCTTGGGCATACCATGCAATGTTTTTCCATGTGTTGGAATAACCTGCAGGCTTGGCATTGTCGAGCGAACTGCTGATGGCGGGCATCTTGTCGCTTGTGGTGTTATAACCTAGTTGGGAGTTCTGTGTATAGTCCTCCCAATTGAAACGTACGCCTCCGAAGAAGGCAATGTTGTGAGCATCGTAACGGTTGTTCCATGTCAGACGGGTGTCACTCATTACGGAGTTCTGCTTGGCAGCCAAGGAACGCACCTCGTTCTCGCAGTAAGCGTTGACCGCCGATACATAGTAGGTAGGCACACCATTATGAGGAATGTAAAACTTCTCGTTGGTATTCACCAGATTGTAGCTGAAATGCTCGGACAGGCGCAGATGCGGATTGAATTGGTAAGCGGGCGTCACACTGAGGTTGATCATCGAGTTCTCGAAACGGTTCTTGTTCTCGGCATCACCATATTCGTTGATGGCCAACGGGTTGGCCAACTTGTAGTTATAGTTGCTGTAGTCCGACAATGCCTCATCGAGATAGTTCTCGTCGCTTACGTCAATATAACCGTTGCTTATCTTTCCGGAAACAAAGGTCCAAGGACTGATCATCGGACTCTTGGCATAACCGAGGAATGCCGTCGATGTGGGCGTGCCCTCGGAGTAGTTTTCAGGTGCTCCGTCGTTACGCAGGTTTCGTGTCTGGTTGGCAAACGAAGCGTCAAAGCGTACATCGAGTTGCTGGGTGATGTGGATGTCGGAGTTGAAGCGTATATTGATACGCGACATCTTATTCATTTCCAGTGTCGATTGCTGGTCGATATATCCCAGTGAGAGGTTATAGTCGGCAATGTCGTCACCACCCTCGATATTGATGCTATAGTTTTGGGTGAAGGCGTTGCGGTAGACATACTCCTTCCAGTTGGTATTGTTGTCGTACTGAGGCCAATAGTAGTTCGTCGATGAGTTGTCGAGGAACTTAAAGGTGTTCAGTTTGGTAGTGGTTGTCTGAAGCAGGTCGCTGGCATAGCCACGGAACTGCGAGGCATTCATCACATCAAATGTTTTGGGTTCGAAGGTAACACCTCCGGATATGCTGGCCGTTATACGTGTTGCCATGCTGTGGTTACGGCGCGTGCTGATAACAATGACACCATTGGCACCTTTGGCACCATATAGGGCAGTACCGTTGCGCAGCACCTCAACCTTCTCGACATCTACAGGTGAGATGTTAGCAAGGATGTCATTGTAGAATCCATCGTGCAGCATGCTACGGGCATACTGCTGGTCGAAAATCACCCCATCAACAATAATCAGTGGTTGTGCGTTGGCATTAATGGAGTTCAGTCCACCCATGAACATAACGCTGCCGATGCCCGGTGTACCACTGCGCGTAACGGTGTGTACCTGAGCACCCAGCTGCTGCTGAATATCCTGTTCAATAGACACGTTATTGCTAAACTGGAAACCCGTAGCCGAGGCAATGGCGTTAACATTGGTCTTAGCATCGTAGTCGGGACGGAAAACAGTAGGATAGAGGCTAACGTCACGTTGCAGTTCGCTATGTTGTAGCCCCAACTTGGCCATATTATAATCGGGTGAGGTAAATGTCAGCGAGGTGGCAATGAGCGGGACGCGCAAGGTATAAGTACCATCGGACTCCGTGATGGTACTAAAACCATCGACTTCGGAAGCGCTGACGATGACACCGCTGAGAGGCTCCTTGGTGCTGGCGTTGAACACGCAGCCCTTTATTTCACGTACTGCATACTGTTTGGCAGGTATCGCTTTGCGCTGTACAGCCTCGCTGCCGTCTGTGTCGTCGTCCTGTGCATATGCAATGGTGGGGACGACCATCGTCAGCATAACAGCCAAACCGCAGCAGGCTGCAAGCCTTCGTATTAATTGATTCTTTATAGTAGCCATAACTTATATTTATTCACTATACGTAATTCATTATTATTTCAACCTATTCTGCAGGACGGAAGATAACCCTGTCAATACGCAGTGTGGCACCATCGGTGTTTGACTGCAACTCTAATCGTACTACAGGATTATCAAGTCCCCATGAGCAAGTGTTCAAACGAACATTCGACTGCAACAGCACCTCATCGACCTTCGTACCGTCCACATTCCTGGCATAGCGGAAAGGAGGCGAAGAAATGACGCCATTCTGATCGGCCTGACGCACACGACTCAGCACACGCAACGGCTTTGTAGTCTCTGCTGTAGCCAACGGGTCACCGGCAGTGGCAGGTACGAAGACTGCATAAATGTTATACTTGATATCCGAAAGCAGGTTGGGAATCATGAAGCCTACGGCCACACGTGCCGATGGGTTGGTAGGAATGACCTCCACATAGCCGCCCATCGATATCTGCTTGTAGAACTGATTGCTTGAAACCACCTCTACAGTTGTCAGTGGTGATACAGCATTGACGATGGTGTCCTGACTGGATACCGCTTCGGCCTCCACGCTGACAGTCTGCATAAAGGTGTTTTCAGCAGCAAAGTTCCATGTGGGTGCCTTGAACACCCGACCATTGCTGCACTCCACTGTGGTGGTGCCTGCGAAAATGCCACCCTCGTCGAAGGGCCTTTGGTAGACGTAGTAGTTTTTATCGATATTAAGCACACTACGTAATAACTCCGTCACCGCCTGAGTGGATCTTACACTGTCGCTGACCGCTGCATCCGGATTGTTTGTACAGCTGAAGAAGGCACCCCCGATAATGGCCAGTCGGGTGTTGGTATAGGCCATTGAGTCACTGCCGGCAACATTGTTGGGATAATTGAAGTAGGGTGCATACTTTGCCGTCAGCTCACTCCATACGTCATTGGTGGGAACTACAAACCAATACGTGCTGTCCTCAGAACTGATCTCACCATATTTTTGCATCAGGTCGTTGCGCAAGTAGGTGACAGAATCGAGATAGTGAGTCACACCGTCGATGATTTCGCCAGGCACACTCTCAGCCTCTTGGAACTCGTAGGTGTTGTGGCTCGCCAAGAACTGGTAGACGCTGTCCAGACCCTCAGTCATATCAAGTGCCTCGAACACATTGGGAACGTAGTCGAGTTTGGAACTGATGGTAAACAACTGACCGTTGCGGCAACCTATGTTCTTCGACGTCAGCGACAGTCCGGAAATCTCTGTGGCGCTAATGTGTGCATACTTGCTGTTCATCAGTGTAAGCGTCTCGTCGGTGATCGAAGAAACAGGATGCCTGTATAGGGCTATATGGTTTTTTAAGAAACGACGTATCACTGTATTCTCGTCGTTACGTACCCCACGTGCAGCCTGCTCGTTATAGCTGGTAATGAGGGCTTCAGCCTCCTGGCTGGTAAACGATGCATTGGAAGGTGCGAAAACGGTATAGGTTTGGTCGCTGCTCAGGATATGGTCGTAGCCGGCAGATTGTGCCACACGTGCGAAATTCGACAGGTCGCTGTTGGCTGTGATGGCCTCCCACAGCGAGATTCCACCATCGGTAGCCCCCTCGTAGTGCTCATTCCATGTATCATTACAGGAAGCGAAGCCAATACCCAGTAAACAATAACTGATTAATGCTATCGTTTTGTATATCTTATTTATCTTGGTCTTCATAATCTTCAATTTTCAATGTTTAATTGTCAATTATCTATGCTTTACAGCATCGGTTCCATGCTTCCCTCATCGGTAATGCCATATACGCTGCGGGGTACCAACTCGAGGTAGTCGAGCATGAACTCATTGTCGTTTCCCTGCTTGGCTGATACGCAACGGATGCGAAGGTAGTGATCCTCGCTGGCATTAATGTTGGTTGTACAAAGTACCATGCGGTATGTGTTAGCCTGTTTGCCGAAATAGATGTGGTCGTTGCCGCCACCATAAGGCAGATGATAACCACCTGTGGCACCACGGTAATAACCTTTATTCTTAAGCTCTTTCTGGTCGGTAGACAGTTCCAACTGAGTCATCGAGTTGTAGTCAGCCTTCCAGTTAGAACCCAGGATGGAAGCGTCGTTCAGGTTCTTGGTCATGTCTAGAGGGATACCCTGTGGCTTACCGTCGAAGTAGATCTGTGCCACACCACGTGTAGGTTCAGCGGCAAAGCCCAAACGAATCTGCCACTGTCCGTCGAAGGGTACGGGAGGTAGCTTAAAGGTGAAGTCGAAGTCCTTGAAGAGGTTCATTTCGTCGCCTTCGTAGCTGTCATAGAAATCGCGTGGATAACGGTAGATAAACAGACAACCGTCATTCATCGTGACACCATCGAGGTAGCCATTGGGGAAGTAGTAATTACGCCCATACTTGTCTGTTTCGTCATATGCGGGCGGATTATAAATCTTTAGTCCACCATTCCTGTAATTAAGACGAACGTCATTGGTCATCAATTCAGGGAATACCGTCGAGAAGTCCATACGGATGAGGGCATTGAACACCTCGTTGCGCGTTTGGTCGTCAAAGGCCAGGATGTCGTCCACATAGAAGTAACGGCCATTTAGTGCATCGTTTTTGTATTCTGTCTCCACCGTGGGGTAGATATAGGCACCGGTAATCTTGAATTCGTCGTCCCAGCGGCGGTTGGCGTAGCGCTGTCCGATGATGCTCGGTCCTGCCCACTTACGGACAGTGAGACGCTCGAATTTCATCATAGAATGAGGGAGCATGGTCTCGTACCAATCCACGGGATTCATCTCACGCGTCTCTATACCAATGTCGTTGTAGGGTGTCAGATAGTTCCAGCCCTTCACGTCACGTGTCAGTATGTGGTAGGCCAGGAAGCGGTGCAGCGGATTCTTCTCGTTGGTGATGTGTGCGAAGTCATGATAGTCCTTGTCCTTATCCTCAGGATATTGCACGTCGTATATTTCACAAGCCTTTTGGTAAAGCTGTTCCAAGGTTGTAATGCTATATTTCTCGCGTAACACCGAGTCGGTGGGTGCGAAGATGGTGAAACCTATGCGCTTCTCGTCGGGCACGGTAGCCGTCTCTTTATTTACATGCGACTGATAGCGTATGCGGGGGTAGTTGGCTTTCACCATCTCCCACTCCTCGTCACGGTACTGATAAAGAACATTGGCAAAACCTGCCGCGCGCAGTGCCGAAGCGAAGAGACTTATATTGGGATTCAACTCCAACATATCGAGAATCATGCGGTTCGAACTCTCCAGCACTTCGGTGACGGGCTGTACGAAGCCATTCTCCACAGAGTCGTCACGCAACTCAAATATAATGTGTGACGTGCCATTGAGGAACACTACCGAATTACCGTCTTCGTCGTTGCCGTGACTCACCTCAATATAGCGTCGGTTCATGTTTGATGTGGGCAATACACCGTCGTTCATGTC
>JAEEGK010008535.1_pt1 | contig 24142 bp, 18 predicted proteins | sample 8958771 | NCBI WGS metagenome assembly JAEEGK01 (sample SAMN16246547, study PRJNA631951) | gut metagenome | biome: gut microbiome; feature: rumen; material: SC-attached | host: Bos | place: Iran: Karaj | collected 2018-10
GGCACGACCGACATCGCCTGGGAGAACGGCCTGGACGACTTCAAGCAGCTCCAGGGCGCAATGCCCGCCTTCCTGGCCAGCCTGGACGGCATCGGCCACGGCGGCACCTATATGCAGCCCTTCGGCGGCGACTACGCCAAAGTCGCCACCGCCTGGCTCGACTGGTGGCTGAAAGGCGACACCCAGGCCGCCAAGATGTTCACCGGCCCCAAGCCCGGCGTCAGCCAGATGGAAAACTGGATGTACCTGCGGAAGAATATCGAATAAGGCAGCTCGTTTCCGCCCCGATCAGCAAAGCGGACAAACCAGGCCTGGTTTGTCCGCTTTGTTGTCGTGAGACGAAACTATTTGCTGATTTCCGTGATTTTCACATAGCACTTATCTCGCAACTCGTCCTGTTGCGCTTCTTCCAATTCATCGAACGGTTTCCCATAGGTCTTCACGGCCATATCTTCCCGAACGGAAATAAAAGCATTATAAACAGACTGGACGGAGGAAGAATAGGGTCCATACGAGGAGTTGTTGTCGATGACAAAAAAGAACGCAATGCCGGGGTTCTTTTCAACATCCTCCTTTGCCAGCGCAAACAAATCCTCTTGATTGATAGCGCGCGCATCCTTGCCGCCCCGCATATACAGCAGTCTGTCAGAATCGTTGAGGCGGATTTGAACATCACCATCCCCGACGATGTCCGGTAAATCAGACAACGTTTTCTTCGCTTCCGTCCGCTCGAGCTTCCTTTGTACACTCACATTCGGTTCGCTTACATACTGGATTCTCAGGAAATTGACCTTCCGGAGCTCGTCCTTCACCTGCTGGATGGCACCGGACTTCAACGCCGGATCTCCGATGATGCTCACATAGGCGAATCCTTCGCCCTGTGCTTCCAGCACTTTTTCCCCGATGGCGTCCAGACTGACTTTTTCGCCGTTGACGGTGTATTCGACATGGTCTCCCGCCTGCGTGACGAAAAGATTTACTTCTTCCAGCGAAGGAACTGTCATTTCTCCGCTTTTTGTTTGAGAATTATCACTAACTTTGTAGTTGGTGACGGTCCGCGAGTTGCAGGCCAGGGCCGCTGCGATGAGCGGGAGGACATAGAGGGCTCTCAGCCCGTGCCATGTCGCGCTTTTTTGTTTGGACATCATAGTAATACGATTTTTAAGGATACTGTGATTAAAGCTGTTGGTGATGGAGTAGCCGCTCGCACTGACAGCTTTTCTTATTAGCGAGTATTGATATTCCCTGATGTTTGCGCCGCCGCGGAGCACGGCATCGTCCGCCTCATACTCATAAATGGCGCGCAGATCGTCCTTCAGCATCCGCATGACCGGGTTGAACCACTGCATTGCGGACAGGACGTTCATGAAGAGCAGGTCGCGAGCATGTCCCAGGCATATATGCGCGCGCTCGTGCTCCCGGATATGCCTGTTACCGCTTTCATAATCCTCCCGCGAGAGGACGGTCCATCTCATCCAGCTGAACGGAGCCAGGTCCCGGTCGACAATGACCAGGGACAGGCCGTCCTGCTGCGGGAGAATCTCCCCGGAACGGATGATCCGGGTTACCTGAATCAGTTCCACGATAATCCTGACGAGGCAGAAGGCGACGCCGGCGAAATAGATGAAGGCCAGCAAGGTCAGCAGCCATCCGCCGCCTTGCGGAGCGTTTGCGGCAGTCTCCGCAGCAAACGCCGGCAGGTCCTGCGGGTCCTGCGGCAAAACCGGCGGTATCGTCGTCTCGGAAGGCATGTCATAGACAGCCGTACCGGCGGGCACCATCACGGTCCGATGGACGGTCAGAACGCAAAACGGCAGGAGGAAAGACACGATCACACTGCCGGTCAGGACGATACGGTTCAGCCGATGGAAGGTTTCGTGGCTGAGCAGCACCCGGTAGCAGATGTAGAACACCGCCAGGAGCAGCGACACCTTGGCTTCGTAAATGAAAAAGTTCAACATGAGAATGGCCTTATTTGTCGTTGCGCTCGATCAGGTCGATGATTTCTTTGAGTTCGTCCAGGTCCATCTTCTTGTCCTCCACGAAATGAAGGACGAGATTGGAGTAAGACTTGCCGTAATACTTGTCCACAACGTCCCCGATGGTGATGCCGTGGTACTCGCGTTCGCTGATGACCGGCTTGTACAGGAAAGTATTGGCGATCGGACGCCGCTGCAGGAACTTCTTCTCTTCGAGAATGGCCACCTGTTTGGAGACGGTGGTATAGCCCGGCCTGGGTTCCGGGAAGGAATCGACCAGTTCCCGGATGCAAAGTTCGCCCTTCTGCCAGAAGATGTTCATGATTTCCTCTTCCTTCGCCGTAAGTTTCTGTTTCATTTTCAACGCATTGTTTATGGATCCAGAGGCAAATATAGCGTTTATTTTTTAACTAAGAATTTTTTTCGTAGATTTTATTATAAAAAATCGTTGTTCTCCGATTTGTTATCGCAAGAATTAATTGATAGCTTTGCATGCACAGAACCCCTTGCCATGAGAACGCAGCACCCCGGTCTGAAACTGAAAGAAGGTGTGTATATTCCGCCCCAGGTTATCGATTATCCCCAGGAAGACCCCTATGCCCACCTGGTGAAGGTGGAGAAACCGGCCGATACGCCGGACACCTACACCTTCGGCGAAACCTATCCCTATCTGGACGATTCGTTCCGGTTCAAATGCAACAGCCTCCTGAACAGCCTGGCCAAATGGTTTCTGGTCTCCCCCTGGAACCGGATTAAGTACGGTCTCCGGATCAAGGGCAAGCAGGTACTCAAGCCTTTCAAGGAACAGTTGAAAAACGGCGCCGTATGCATCTGCAACCATGCGTACATCTTTGATGCGTTGAGCGTGTGCCGGGCCGTGCGCTGGTTCAGGCGGATGTGGATTCCCATGTACGCCAAGCACTTCAACGGCATTTTCGGCTGGGTGCTCCGCTACATGGGCGGCATCCCCGTGGCCGAAACCGTGGCGGGTATGCGCAAGTTCAACGAAGCCTTTGACGAGTTCCACCGCCGCGGAGACTGGATCCTGGTGTTCCCGGAAGAGGTGCGCTGGAACTACTACAAGCCCCTCCGCCCCTTTCGGAAAGGCGCTTTCACCATGGCCTATAAATACAATGTGCCCGTCATCCCCTTTGTAATCACCTATCGCGAACGGAAAGGTCTGCACCGGCTGTTCGGCAAAAAGTCAGAGCCGCTGATGACCCTCACCGTGGGAGAGCCGCTCCTGCCGGACCGGACCCGCAGCCGGAAGGAAGAAGTGGACGGAATGCGCATCAAACTGCATGCGCGGATGGAGCAGATGGCCGGAATCCTGGAGAACCCCTGGCCGGCCATCCCGGCCAGCGAGGCGAAGGCTCATGCCTGAACCCGGCTTTGCCGTGCCTGAATCCGGCCCTGCGATTTAGCACGGCGGAGAAGACATTATCCCCTCGGAATGATCTCCCACACGTGCTCCAGCACGGTGCAGATGACGAAAACGGGCGTAAACGTGCTCCGCGGAGAGCCCCATTCTACAGGAGCTCGATAATGGCGCCCCTGACGAGACGTTGTTCAAGGCTCGCTTGTACAACGAAATACACGTCTGGCCGGACTATTCTGCTCAAGCCAGACATAATCGATCCGTTATCGGCCAAAACCGCGAGACATGAGCAAAGAACCGTCTTCCTGCTGAAGCCTTCCTGTACAAGCGAGACTTGTACAACGCGCTCGGAGGAAAGAGGAGGAAGATTCTTGCACGCTCCTCCAATACTGGAGAATCCTCTCGAAACTGACCAGGGTATGTTCACGATAGGCGGGTCATTTTCGACAGGACATGGTGTCACTTTCAAAAGAGAACAACTGGAGCACTTTGCGTAAGTTTTTCCAGTAAATCCAGGGGCCTATATTTCGATTGTTTTTGAATATCAACAGCTAATCACTTCATATTAGGTTTGTCGAATTAATCGTTTTTCGTAGTTTTGTAGATAGAGAATTATTAGCATCAATTAATATGAAACGCATCTGGAATTCCCACTCGTTCTTCTCCGTTATTTTTTTGTTGGTTGTATCAACAGCTATGGCTTCTTGCGCGAGATACAGAGCAGAACGTGAAGAAAAAGCAAGGCACGAGATGTATTTGAGGGCAAAATATTATAACAAGTATTTCATTTGGGTTCAAGATGATGTTCTTGATGATATCAAAGAAGAAGTAGCTAACATTAAACAAGAGCTTTATTCCTTTGATTCCGACTTCACATATACCGATAATTCTTTAGGGAATGCCCTAGACTATTACAGATTTGCGGATTATTTGAATGATGATATGGACAGTATGAATAGTGAGATTGAAGATGCCCGCGATCGGCTTCAATATATTGAATCATACATCTCCGAAGTTCAAACGGCGATAGAACGCATCTATGATAACCTCCAATCAATCACTGGGGAGGGAATGAGCGGAGAAGAGATTGTGAGATTATTGCCGTATATGGAGCCATGATCATCTCCTTTCTTCAAGAGCAATATCGGTTTTATAGGTCATTCATAAGTAAAAAGTCGAAATTGTTTCCATTATTCTTTTATATTTGTCTTTGACAAAGAAATAAGCCAACACATACCGTCCGAAACGGATTGAATTGGTAAGGGTTTTTGTTTCTTTGAGACATATAACGGGTTATAGATATATAACAATGAATAGAACCATTGCCAACTTTTTCATTCTTCTGTTAAGTGTGTTTCTGCTTACCGCATGTGAAAGTAGTTTCGCAAACCTCGGTCGGTTAGTCCTTGGCATCTTTGGTCTAGCAGGTGGTTATTTTGTGCATCAACTCGTAAGCGGTTCAAAGGGCGAAACCACATGGGGTATAGTTGCTGGGTTAGCGACAGCAATAGGTATTATTGTATTGGCGGCTGTGTTATCGGATGTTGCTGCCAGTATCGTAGCAGCTCTTGCTATAATTGGAGCAATAGTGGCTGTTATCGCTTATTTTAATAAGTAGGAAATGAGGCTATGAAAAGGCTACTATCCACTATTGGACTGTTTCTTTGCATCATTGGGTGCAATAACGCATCACATACGAAACAGTCTATGACGGAAGAGGAGTTTCAAAGCTACAGGCCTTCAGATATGATTGCCGTAGACACTCGGTTTATGCCTTCTCTGGAGTTAACTGATGAGATTACAAATGCATCTCTAGAAGACTTGATAATAGAGAAGCGAGGAAACTATCGCAAGTATGACCAAGAAAAAAGAGATAAATGGATCCAAGAAGAGATAGAGCAAGCAAAGGCCAGGTATTTAGCGGAAGGAAGAAGGTTTACAAAGGCAGACGAGAAATCGATAATATCCCTCTTGGACTTTGAAGAGGCTCCTCTCTCACAAACTGAATACGCATTGATAGTTGGGAGTACAGAGCTTAAATTTGTTCCGGTTTCTTCAAATTTGGCAAAGGTTTATTATTTGGAGGACAAGGGTGGGTTTATTCGCAATAACCAGAAGTATTACTATAGTGTTTTGTTATCCTCCCGGCTTTCAAAAGAAAGCGAGAAAGAGCAGGAGGATCAAAAAGAATGGGATAAATACCTTTAATTGAGGTAGCATTGATAAAATCAACGCCTATGTTTTAGGGGACTAAAAAACGATCATCCTTCGGGGTGATCGTTTTCATTTTTTGACAATCAATGCGAAGATCTGTCGTCAGTTCCGAGTCTCTCGTAGTTGGTCGTTGTTAGCCTTCTTTGGTAAAGAAAATGAAAGACTAAGTAATCTAGCCTAAACCTGCCCGTACTGGTATAAAACCCCTTTTTGCTTGTCATTTGAATGCAGGACCCATGGGCCTAATTGCTCCTCTCGGCTCACGAGCTGGCCAAGAGTATGAAACTTGTATGCCGAGCCGAATTCTAACATACAACCATTCGAAGGGTCACAGTTCTCAAGAAACAGGATATCTCCAGTTTCTTCCTCTTTCAATTTAACTTGCTTAGAATCCTCTCTCCACTCGAGGATAGTTACTTTCTTTGTTTCCATGAACTAACTGCTTTTTAAAACAATCCACAATAATTAGCTTCAAACCCCTTCTCTTCAAAGATTCGAGAAAGGTCTTCATCGGAATTCGCAAGAGCAATCTTTTCCTGCACCTCGAAATCGGACAAGTCTAAACGCTTGAGATGGGGTCTCCCTTTAGTTTTGTCTGGGAGCTGACGGATAAGCTGAATGCTCTTGACCTGGATGTTGTCTTTGGCATACTCAACAAACCCCTTGGCTTTCGGAAGATTGTCCGTCTTGGTGGGATCGTGAGGTTCAAGCACATCCACCGAGATTCCGGTGTCATCATTCTGCTTGATAACTAGGAAATCCGGATAGGCTGTCTTTTTTATGCCATTCATCACATACGGGATAGCAAGAGACCATTCCTTGCGGGGAGGATTCTTGAGCCAGCACAGGAAATCAGGATCTCGTCTCTCTTCGTCAATGAGGTTTTCTTCCCAACTCGAGCCCAACTTGATTTGAATGGAGTGGGTGGAATTGTTCACATAGAGATGGTCCTGATACTCCTTCCCCTTCGGATCGGAAAGATAACTCACATCCAACGGAAGGTGATAGACATGGGAGGTCACCTCGTCGGAATTGGAAACGATCTTCTTGTACTCATCCTTGGCGGCCTCCGTGCAGCGGTTGGCGACCACCATCCTGAACTTCTTATGAAGCTCAAGAAAACGTTTCTTCGCAAAAGAGTTCAGATTCTCCATCGCAGCAGAATCGTTTGCAAAGAGGATGACATCAATCATATATGAAGTGTCATCATCCTCTTCAGCATAAAGCCTTCCGTACACGTCACCGATCCCCTTCTTCCCAAGGGTCGCATCTGCGGCCCGGAATTGCATATCCAGGTTGCTATCATCCGTCAGAAGGGAAGTCGAATCCGAATTCTCGATATGATTACCAAAGGCATCATAAAAACGAGAATGCAGTTTAAAGGAACGAACCTTCAGGGACAGGTCTTCATATTCGCCGTCCTTCCGCTTCTTTTCCGCATAATCATGGATTATCCCTGCGACTTCTTTCTGAATATCATTCTTCGCATTGGGATACAGGGCGGTCCTGGTTAATAGGGCGGCCATATTCAGCAGACATGCGAAGTATGTCTCCATCTTGATTTCACGGACCTTGCAGGTGGTCATGTCCATCTGATTGATGGCCTGGATGATGGATTCTCGGTTATACTTTCTCTCCTTGGGAACCTTGCTGACAACAGAGGATGGACGGACAGAAGGTGACTTCCGCTCCGCCTTCTTGGTTGTGGGAGCCTTCCATTCCACTTTATACACTTCATCGGCACGGACAGCGTATTGTACTGCCGGTTCTCGCAAAGTAGGAGGCTCGTCCTCCGTCTCGAGGTTGGAGAACAAATTATCCTCGTTCTCAGGCTCGTAAGGCTTCACCACCAAAGGTACAATCTCCCCGTTATCATTGGGTCGGACCGTTGCAACTTTCAGCTCTCCTCCGGAAAGAGACTCGTCCAGAATCTCCGGAATCATGCCTGTCTCAGAGGAGTTCAATGCATTGACGATATTATCGACAGTATCCGCGTCGAAGAACGGCAGGAAGAGATAGACGTCGTTCAATGTCGGGTCCGTATTCACCCTCGCATGAATGGGGGTGCGAATGACACGACCAAGCAACTGGGCGATATAAGTGGAGTCCTGGGCGTGTTTGAAGGAGACCATCGTCTCCGCTCTAGGGCAATCCCAACCGGTCGAAAGGTTTTCCTTGAAGAACACTACCTTCACCTTCATGTCGTCAGAAATCTTTGACGGCTCGAGATAAGGTATTTCCAAACCATTTGCCGTCAATGTTTCCGTCGTCTGTCCAAAGGTATGGATAACCTCTCCCTTCTCGAATGTGATACCCGTTGCTTCCTCAATCTTCTGGATGCAGTCGTCAAGGTTTGTTGTGGTTAAGACTTCTTTAGTCCCATTTTCGACTTGGACAATGAAAACCGGCTTCACATAGGCGTGATGCTGCTCCTGACAGAATAGATTCCAATGTTCCACCTTGCTTTTCCATTCTGTAGCTGCCGTCTGGAGAACCGCAATCATTCTATTGGCACCATCATCGTCGGGATACTTGATGATGATTCTATCCTTCAAAAGACCAGAAGCACGAACCTCGTCGGGGGAAACGCGAATAGGTAGAATGGTAGAATCCGTGTTGCTGGCCAAAGTGTTGAATCGCTCAATAGTCGCGGACATACCAATGACGATTGGCATCTTGGGAAGCCCATCTTCCCGAGAGCCCTTGATGAACTTCTGCATAATGGTTTGAGCTCTGGATGCATCTCTTCCCTGAGCTCCACGATGAGCCTCATCGATTATGACAACAAAGCGTTCCCCTTTCTCTGCAACCGTATTCTTCAACACTTCCCATATGGTATACTGCCGATTATCGGTATGCTTCGTGAGGTTGCTGTTAACGCCGAGTTTCTGGGTATTCAAGAAGTAAATATGTCCATCTTCCAGTCGATCTCCCTTGAAACTGTCATCCAAAATCACGCACTGACCAAGGCGGAGACGGTCAGCCTTCAAGTCGAACTTGTCCTTGGACTGCTCATTGAGTTCTGGGGAATCGGAAAGCCAAAGGAACACGGCATCCGGCATCTCAGGGAAGACGGCCGTCTTGTTCAAGGCATGGATATAAAGTTCGTCCCCGTTGAAGACACTCTCCACTAGGGCTGCCATGATAATGGTCTTTCCGGCTCCGGTAGGGGCAGTAAAGGAAAGGATTTGTGGAATCCGTTCATTCCTGTAGCTCGATATGGCACTGTTAAGCTTCAGGCGCAACTGCCCGAGCGCTTTCTGCTGGAAGGATAATAAATCTACTCTCATAAGGCCTTATCTGCTATGGTTGATTCTAAAGTTATCCAGGTAATCCCGGTATAGTTGGAATGTGTTCCGAATACCGAGTTCTTCAGCCATGATGGTGTATTCCCGTTCAAAGTCAGTTATGATATAGAGCGTGTCAATGCCGCTGATCTTCTCCATTTCTTGCTTGAAAGCATGATACTGGTTGTCGTCGATGAGGACGGCAAACTTATTCTCGGGCAAGATGAGCCAGTCCGGGAGATTGTCTGACTTCATATCCGGACAAGGGCCAATAGCGCCTGCCTTCATCCAAAGAACAGGGAGTAATTCAAAGAACTGCCGCCCCAATTTAACTGAATTATGGTTAAGAAAACCGAGCTTAAAGAAGATGGCGTTGGCCTTGAATCCATCGGCCATTGGAATATCTTTATCGCTGATGTATTTGCCCTTCAAAGGATTGCCGTTGATATCCTCGCCCTTGATACTGCAGACCGTTCGTGGCCAAGTGACATAATGAGCAATACCGAACTGCTCCCACTCTACGTCACCAGGTTGATATCCTCTCGCCTTCAAGTTTTTTGACTCTTCGTCAGAAACCTCATTATTTGTTACCATAATGCAGCGGCGCCGTCCTCCGTCTTCCTCATTTAAAAGGTTAACCGCGTGAAGAGTGGTCCCGGAACCTGCAAAGAAGTCCAGTAAAACAGCATTTGGCTTATTCGCAACAACAAACTTAAGAGCATCATGTACAGAATAAACTGATTTTGGGAAGGTAAATCTATCGCCAATAATACTCTTCAATAAAGAACTACCATATATGCCTGCGGTGTGGGAGGATTTATTCCAAACAGTCATAGGTTGAGTCGCCTTAATATGCTCACCTAAAACCACGGCTCCTTCTTGATCCATACCAATAACTGGAATTACGCCATTTTTTATATCTTCTTCTGGGCCAGATTGGAGAAAATACACCGCACGCTTATTGGAGCCAGGGGTCCATTCGCCGAATTTTATATACCCTTTTTTCTTTTTCTCCAAAAATGTCTCACAACTTGCTCCCCATGCGCACTCATCCCCATTCGCCCCAATTGGAAATACAGCAAAGCAACCATCAGGTACGGGGGCTAAGTTTCTATCCATGTCTTTACTTAAAGGCTCACCGATTCCAACATAATATCCAGTCTCTTTATTAAAAAAAATAGGGTAAAACAAATTTGGACGTGCAGAACGCTTACCGGTTTTACCACTTCTTATCAGGCCATGCCATGTAATAGTTTTCTTTTCCTCAGGAGCATGAAGCATGTCATCTGAATTAAAACAAATACCCGCATTACCGATATAGACATAGTACAAGAATTCATCGCACCTGGCAAATGTTTTATCACGCCATGAACCATGTGAGCTGATGACATCACTAATCATCTGAATCCTCGCATCCGGGAACATCTGTTCTAGAAGACACCCCAAATGCAGATACTCTTTCTCATCAATGGTGACAATGAGGACGGAATCCCTAGGGTTCAGAAGCTTTTTGGCAAGGGCAAGCCGCCGCTGCATAAAAGACAACCACTTGCTATGCCGATACGAATCTGTGCCATCAACATAGTCGTTATTGTATTTCCAGTCTCGGGCGCCGGTATTGTACGGCGGATCTATATATATGCAATCAACCTTTCCCGCATACATATACTCCAGTAGCTGAAGCGCATGGTAGTTGTCCGCCTCAATCAATGCATGCCAAAGATCGCTTCCCGGAGCATTACAGATGGAGTCAATGGGCTTCAAATAAGGATAGATGGGAGTGCCGAAAAGAGCCACAGATACAATTTCGGAAATTGGAAGTGACCTTGCTTCCTGAGTGGTAGTATCTATGCATTCGGCGACTCTATCGGCGATAGACAAGACCTTATACACGTTCTTCCCGCCGGTCTTTTCCATAACGAAGGATCCTTTCTTGACGGGAGTATCGAACATCTTGACCGATTCCGGAAGATGCTCCTCGAAGACAAGTCCGAACTTCTTCTGCTTGTTCATCTTTTCGAGTTCCAAGAGGATTCGGTCCCGCAATTCTTTGTTATCTATCTGGCTGATGAGGTCGTTTATCGCTGCCATGTGCTATCAATGTCTATCAGGGGTTATAGCCGTATCATACAAAAATAAGTATTTTCCCGTAAAAATGTATCTTTGCATTGAAACACGCAGGAAATGAGGCTACTATTGCTTCATCTAAGGGAAATCCGGACACCGCAGCCACTTCAGAATTGGAGTGGCTGCTTCTTTGTTATCTTCGCAAAAGAAATACAGCGTCTCTATGACGCAGGGCCCGTCTGCCCACGGTCAACTCGAAAGGGTTGACCGTATTTTTACACTCTTCGGATAAAAAAGACCGCTAAATCAAATTCTAAAACAAAAATGGGGATGATCTTGCAAGGATTACTCTTTCTCCTGCAAAACATAGAGTCCATCTTCATTCAGAACAACTTCCAACTGATCTTTCTTTTGAACGATATCAGCCGCATTCAGTTCTCCAAGTTTACTACTAAAAGAGACATAGCATTTATTACCATCTTTATCTGTAAATATATTGGACTTAAATGTCTTCCCCGTCTCTTTGTCCTCAAATGTGCCTACCTGCATTTTGCCCTTGAGCTTTGCAAATTCGACTAAATCCCATCTTTGTTGTATTGTTGGAGCGACACATTCAATGCGATTCTCTTGGATTCTATTCTCACTATTACAGGTTTTATTTGTTGAAGATCTCTTTTTTCGATATTCATTCCAAAATGAATCCCTCTGATAGGCTTCAATCTCATTGATACCTTTTGCTACGGTATCTTGGCTGAGCAAAATCCAATAACGATTATTGTACGTATGTGCAACAACTGCATTGAAAACAAAACTAATGAAGGCAGATAAAAAGAGAATCAATAAGAACCATGACACAGCAAACAAGAATGGATACATAATAAGAAAAAGGATATCCCAAAAAGACCCACCTATATCAGCATACACAACCAAAAAGATATCACAAATCAGTCCCAGTATGAAACCGATGATTAATGTAATAGGCGGCAGATTATCATTCTCTTGTAAATTATATCTAAATAGTCCGGATAATTCTTCATCAACATTATCTTGCAAGACTATTTGTTTATACTTGGCCAACGTGCTTAGAAGGCAAAGTTGATCAGACAATGCCTGGAGATTCTTTTCATTTATCCCTTTGCTCTCCAAACTCATATCACCATAAACGGATGGTGATTTGCTATTCGAAATAATGGTATCAATCCTCTTCTGGAGTTTTTTACGTTCAGCCCAAGCTTCATTAAGTAAGTCTACATTTGTATACTTATGATACCAGCGCTCTTTCCGGCTATATATCAAAGACTCCAGAGAGTCGCTTAACCTCAAATACACAGATTCCATGGTTCAAATTGAAAATTATTAGTAGAGGCGGAGGGGAAAAAGATTAAAAGAACGTAATAGGCTCATCGACCATCAAGAAATGCCTTTTCTTCGTCGGTCAAGAGGTTCCATAGCCTTTCACAGCAACGGATTGCACGATACTGTGCAGCATCATAAGGGGCAGGGTTGATTCCGGCATAAGGAAAACTATCGTCATCGTTATCTACCGCATCAATTGCCATCCTATAAGTCTGATAGGCACGCAAATATTCACCTTTTGCCTCAGATTTCTCCGCAGCACGAATTATAGCATAAATATCGTCTAAACTATGCATGTTACCAACAAATTAGTATTATCAAAACAATTCTTCTCCATCAGGATAATCATGCGGGTACAATTCTGAATACGTCTGATGCCGTCGAAACTGAACTGAGTCCACAATTACCTGATCAGGCTCAGAGAATTCAAAAACGACACCTTGATCCGAACTTAGCAGTCTGAAAATGACAACTGCAAATTCATCGTAATCCACGTATGTCAACTGCAAAGATCCGGTGGTGTCGGGGCCTTTGAACAAAAAGAAAGGAAGATTCCCCCATAAATCTTCGAAGCGCCAACAAACGGAATAATCATCCCGTCCATCATTATTAATGATAGTATGCATTGTGGTCATCAACGAGAGAACCCATTTTTCTCCTTTTGAATCTGCCTGCTTATCCACCAGGAGTCCGTCAATCTGAACATTCTGGTAATCAAAGTCAATGCCTTCCATCGCCTCCCAGTTCTTGATGAGGGGCTTACATTGGTCAATGCGAGCTAGAATATCTTCTTTTACTATCATGCGATTGACGAATAGTGACCGCAAAGGTAACAAGAGATTGCGCCAAAGTGAGGCACATTGGTTGGCTAATCATAATCAGTGATCCATCCCATCAAAAGAAATCGTGTTACTATCAATATTTACTTTAAGGGCTTGATAATGCACTCTATCTTGTCCGTACAGTACTTGGAGAGATTTAATGTAACCACTTCCATCCTGTGAAAAGGTTTCGATGTAAGTATATCCTGCCTCTTCGGTCCACGTTGTTTTTTCTTCTCTTGCATCAACCTCCTTCTCACAAAACTCAACTACATCTTCGAATTTGGCGGGAGGAAGCTTCACTTCAAAACTAAGTTGCCGATCAGGATGGCTATAGTCGGCATCATAATCCAAAATCTCATACGTTCTTCCCAGTTTATAGCCCAAGAATTCTTCTACCGTTTTGACACATTGCTTCTCACTGGGGCCAGAGAAGAAATCTGCAAATAAAAAACTATAGCCACAAAGGACGAGAAATGGAACTCCCAAAATGACCATCAGCGTGATAAGGGTGATTTTAAATGACTTGTTCATGAAGTGTTCTTTGGGACCAGAAACAAAGATACTTATATCACCGTAGTTTTCCAATTCTATCCACCAACCACCTTGAAGTTGCCCGCCTATTAGCCCAAAAATAGTCAACTTAAAAAGACGATGGCTCTGTGGTGCAATTGTGGTGCAGAATAACAAAGAAAAACGCCCCTAGATTGCTCTAAAGGCGTTTTAAGCTCCCCAGCTAGGACTTGAACCTAGGACCCTCTGATTAACAGTCAGATGCTCTAACCAACTGAGCTACTGAGGAATGTGTGCACCGCTGCGCGATGCCCCGTGTTGTTTCGGGATTGCAAAGGTACAACCTTTTTTCGAATCTCCAAACAAAAATTGTAGTTTTTTTGATTATCTTTGCACTCGAATCTGAAACTGACCGGCGATGGATATCGATTTGCTTGCAAAGATGGTCAAAGAGGCGATTCTTGACCATGATGCCGTGACCCTGCCCGGGGTCGGCTGCTTCGTGGCCGAACTGATGCCTTCCACTTTCTCCGATAAAGGCTACACGATCAATCCTCCCTATCGCCGGATGTATTTCTCCCCGAAGCAAGGGAACGACACCTACCTGGCGGACCTCTACGCCCGGGACAATGCCGAAGTTGACGCCTCGATGGCTACGCGCATCCTGACGGAATTCCTTGCCGAGATGAAGGATGTCCTGAAGGTCAAGAAGACGGTCGTCTTCCCGGGTCTGGGACGTCTCCGCGCCACGCGGGAAAACCATTTCTTCTTCGTGGCCGATGAGGACCTGGACATCTATCCGGAAGGTCTCGGCCTGGCCCCTTTGTCCCTGAAAACGCATGTGGAAACGCCGGAAGAGGTCGCGACCGCCGTCGCCGGCCTGGCGGAGCTGATCTCGGAACCGGAACCGGTGCCCGAGCCCGAGCCGGTGCCTGAGCCAATACCGGAACCGGTGGTTACTCCCGAGCCCGAACCTGCCCCTGTGGAGCCCAAGCCTACCCCTGTGGAGCCCGAGCCGGCGGAAGAGATTCCCGCTCAAGCCGGAAATGACGAAAAAGTGGTGGATGAGAGTCCTGCTCAAGTCAGGAAGGCCAGGAATGACAAGACTCGCAAGTGGCTCCGGATTTTGCTGATCGTGCTGGGTGTAGTGGTTGCGTTGCTGCTGCTGTTTGCCTTGTTGAGCCGCATTGCGCCGGGGCTGCTGGATCCGCTGCTGTATTCCAAGGAGGAGCTTCAGATTCTGCGTTATTAGTGTGCTTATGAGCGAAGTCAGAAGAGAAGGGTATAAATTCTGCCAGGATATCTGCGTGCCGTGTTATGACACGGACGCGTCTTTTTACCTGAAACCGGCCTCCTTCATGGACATGGCCCAGGAAATCGCCTATTGGGCCGCCCAGGAACTGGGATTCGGCTATGACGACCTGCATGTCCACCATGTGGCCTGGGTGCTTTCCCGGATGCATTTCCATTTCGGGAATCCGCCGAAATGGCGGGATGATGTCACGCTTTACACGTGGCACAAGGGCGCGGACGGCCTGTTCTACCTCCGTGATTTTTATCTTCGGGATGCCGAGGGCAACCGCCTCGTGACCTGCACCAGTTCCTGGGTGGTCATCGACGAGCGGACGCGCCGTCTGGTCCGGCCCGAGGAACTCACGGACTTGCTGGGTGTGGACGGCGAAGTGGACGACGCCATTCCTGAGCGTGCCCCGAAGGTCGCGATGCCCCGCGGAGCGGAGCCCGAACCTGCCGGCGAGCACACGGTCGTGTACTCCGACGTGGACATCATCGGTCATACGAACAACGCCCGCTACATGGTGTGGGCGATGGATTGCATCGACTATGAAGCCGCCTCGGCCCGCCGGGTCCGGGACGTGTACATCAATTTCAACAAGGAGACCACGCCTGGCGCCACCGTCCAGCTGTTCCGGCTGAAGACGGAGGAGGACGGGCTGCCGGTCTGGTACGTGGAAGGACGCTTGGACGGGAAATCCGCCTTCTGCGTCAAGATGGTATTCTAAACTATGAAAGATCTGTTTCTCGGTCAGGGCGTCGCCCATACGATCATGTTGCTCGCCTTCGTGATCGCCATCGGCACTTATCTGGGACGGTTCAAGGTCAAGGGCGTCTCGATCGGTGCCACCTGGATCCTGTTCATGGGCATCCTCATGAGTCATTTCGGCTTCCGGGCCGATCCGGAAATGCTCCATTTCATCAAGGAGTTCGGCCTCATCCTCTTCGTCTTTTCCATCGGCCTGCAAGTGGGCCCCGGCTTCTTCCATTCCCTCAAATCCGGGGGTGTGAAGATGAATCTCCTGGCCCTCGTGAACGTCCTGCTCGCCGTGGCCGCAACCTGGATCATCTCCCTGGTCACGGGTGTGGACCTCAAGACGATGGTGGGCGTGATGTCCGGTGCGGTGACCAACACCCCGGGCCTCGGCGCCGCCCAGCAGACTTATATCGATGTGGCCTCGGCCGGCGGAATGGACCCGGTGGTCGCTTCCAAAGCCGCTTCCGAACTGGCTTCCGGCTATGCCGTGACCTATCCGATCGGCATCATCGGCGTCATCCTGGTCCTGCTCGTGGGCAAGAGCCTCTTCAAGGTCGATCCGGCCAAGGAACTGGCGGAACTGGAAGCCCAGGACGATACCGGACCCCATCCCCGCCGGATGCATGTGGCCGTCGAGAACCCGGCCATTTTCGGCAAGAAACTGTCCGAGATCCTGCATGAATTCAGCGGCGAGTTTGTCGTCTCCCGCATCATGAAGGGAAAGGAAATCCTCTTCGCGACCGGCGACATCGTGCTCGAGGAGGGAGACAAGGTCTTGATCGTCACCTCCCCCCAGGAGGTGGAGAAACTCCGCATCCTCTTCGGCCAGGAAGTTCCCTTGCATCTGGAGGACTGGGACCGGATGGACCATCACCTGGTGACCCGCCGCCTGACGGTCACGAAATCATCCCTGACCGGCAAGAAACTGAAGGACCTGCATTTCCGCGAGGCCTACGAAGTGAGCGTTACCCGTGTGATTCGTACCGGTGTCGAACTGGTTGCCCGTCCGGACCTGTTTCTCCAGATGGGCGACGCCCTGATCTGCATCGGCGCCGAACAGAACATCCACCGCGTGGCCGAGAAGGTGGGCAATTCCAGCGGCGCCCTTGACAAGCCCAACCTCGTGCCCATCTTCCTGGGCATCGTGGTCGGTATCATCTTCGGTTCCCTGCCCATCCGCTTCCCGGGTATCCCGCAGCCCATCAAGCTGGGCCTGGCCGGCGGTCCGCTCATCATCGCCATCCTCCTGGGCCATTTCGGCCCGAAGTACAAGATTACGACTTTCACGACGATGAGCGCCAACCTGATGATCCGGGAAATCGGCATATCGCTGTTCCTGGCGGCCGTGGGCCTCGGCGCCGGCGAGAACTTCGTCAGCTCCATCGTGAACGGCGGTTACTGGTGGATCCTGTACGGCGCGATCATCACGATCGTTCCGGTGTTCCTTACTTTCGTCATCGCCCGCCTGCTCGTCCGTCTGAATTTCTACCAGGTCTGCGGTCTCATCGCCGGCTCCTGCTGCAATCCTCCGGCTTTGGCCTTTGCGCAGGGTATGTATGGAAGTGACTATACTTCCGTAAATTACGCAACGGTTTATCCGTTGTCCATGTTCCTGCGTGTGCTGGTCGCCCAGCTGCTCATCCTTATCTCGTTCGCCTGATGTTCGAACTGGTCTATCCCCTGGAACCCGCGCCGGTCTATCCCCGGCCCACGGTGGACGCGCCCGGTCTTCCCGCGGTCTCGTCCGAGGAGATGCTGCCGCTCATCGAACCCAGCGGACTGGTTTACGGACAGGCCACCCGGGCCTGGTGCCACAGCGGCGCCAAGCCCCTCCATCCGGTGGTCCATCTCCATCTGGTTGACCGCCTGGGCCGGATTTTCCTGCAAAAAAGGTCGATGACCAAGGACCTTCTTCCGGGCTATTGGGACACGGCCGTCGGCGGTCACGTCACCTACGGCGAACTGGCGGAAGAGGCCCTGTACCGCGAAGCCGCCGAGGAACTCGGTCTCACGGAATTCAATCCGGTCTTCGTGGAAACCAATGTCTGGGAGACGGACCGGGACCGGGAGTTCGTGTTCATTTTCGCTTCCGTCGGCCATCCTGACCTGGCGCCGGACAATGACGAAGTGACCGAAGGACGGTGGTGGACGCAGGAGGAACTGACCGCCGCCATCGGCAAAAACCTCCTGACCCCGAACTTCGAAGCGGAATACGCCCGGATCCAGGGCATGCTGCTGGCCCTCCTGTAGGATTTCCCCCGAAAAATGCCTAACTTTACGAAGTTATGGCAATCGACATCGACAAATTCGTACACGACCAGTTGTCGGTATGGCCGGCCGTGGCGGCGAAGTACCGGGCTCTCAAAAGCGCCCAGACCCGCCAGATGACCATCGGCGGCATTCTCGTCACCCTCCAGTCCAATCCCGGCCGGATGCCGGTTTTCGACCACGGCTGCCCGCTGTGCGAGGAGAATTATCTGGACCGTCAGCATTTCCTGCCGTTCGAGGGCCGCAAGGGCCGGAAATACCGCATCCTGGTGAACCGGGCGCCCATTTTCCCGAACCATCTGGTCATCACCCGCGACGTCCATGTCCCGCAGACCATCTGGCACCGGTATCCGGACATGCTGGACCTCGCCGTCCAGTTCCCGGATTACGTCATCTTCTACAACAGTCCCTACAGCGGTACGACCGTCCCGGGCCATGCCCATTTCCAGGCCTGCCCCAAGGGCTATATGCCCCTGGAACGTATCGCCGGTCGTTTGCTCCATAACATTGCCATGAACGGGGGACAGGTCCCGGAGAGCTTGACGGCGAACATCTCTTTCATCGCGTCGGTCCGTGACGCCCAGTTGTTCCATTACAAGCATTTCACCCGGGGCGTTTTTCTCCTCCGTGCGGAAACGGCCAAGTCGATGGCGAAGATGTTCTATCGCCTCCTTGATTGCTGCGACCTCGCGGCAGGGGAGGCCGAGCCCCGTTTCAATGCCCTGACCTTTTTCAGTGAGGGCGAGTACCGCGCCGTCGTCATGTGCAGGGCGGCCCATCGGCCGCATCATTTCTATGCGGAAGGGGAGGAACATTTCGCCCTGAGTCCCGGCGCCGCCGACATGGCCGGTTTCTTCGTCATTCCGGAAGTGTCCGATTACGAGCGGCTTACACCGGAGATCCTGACCGAAATACTGGGGGAGGTCTCCTTGTCCGAGAAGCAGGAAGAACGGCTGCTGTGGCGTCTTGTGCGCACCCAGCCCAAGATCGAAGTGGGTATCCTCTCCGGTCCGGAAATCACCTTCGAGATCATTTCCGACGGTGCCGGTCCGCAGAAAGTTTCCTACCGGGAGGGCAAGATCGACTATAACGGCACCTTGTACGACGAACTCGTTTTCGAGGCGCCGACCATATCCACCCTGTTCGCCGAGCCGTCCTTCATCTTGTACGGGGTGACCATCGGCGTGGATTTCCATTGGCAGCGGAAGCAGGACCAGCAGTTCGCAGGAACGCTCAAGTTCATCGTGGACGAAGGGAAGGTGGTGGCGGTCAACGTCATCGGCGTCGAGGACTACCTCCTCAGCGTCATTTCCTCCGAAATGAAGGCGACGGCCTCGCCGGAATTCCTGAAGGCCCATGCGGTCATCTCCCGTTCCTGGGTGATGGCGCAGATCGCCCACCGGAAGGACCGCCGGAAGGCTTCCATGCCTTATTCCTTCGACAATGTGCCGTCACTTGTGACCTGGCTGGACGCTTCCCGGCCTGTGGAATCCGGGCAGCCCGTCGGCGAGATTGTCAAGTGGTTCGACCATGACGACCACCGTCGTTTCGACGTCTGCGCCGACGATCACTGCCAGCGCTACCAGGGTCTGACCATGGCGGTGGGGGAGAAGGTCCGTGCCGCCATCGATGAGACCTGGGGTCTTGTGCTCCGTTCCGGCGGTGATCTGGTCGATGCCCGCTTCTACAAGTGCTGCGGCGGCCGGACCGAGCTGTTCTCGACGGCCTGGGCCGATGTCGATTATCCCTACCTGACGGTCCATGACGACCCTTGGTGCGATACGCACGACAAGGAAATCCTGGGCCAGGTGCTGAACGATTACGACCTGGAAACGACGGATTTCCATGATTGGACGGTCCGCTACCAACGTGCCGACCTCGCCGCCTTGATTACCCGGCGCTCCGGCGTGGACATCGGCGACCTGGTCGCGCTGGAACCCCTTGAACGGGGCGGCTCCGGCCGCATCAAGAAACTCCGCATCGTCGGTTCCAAGGTGACGCTTACCGTCGGCAAGGAACTGATGATCCGCCGCTTCCTGTCCGAAAGCCACCTGTACAGCTCGTGGTTCGACGTGGAAATGGCCGGTGACGAGGTCATTCTCCACGGTCACGGATGGGGCCACGGCGTGGGCCTTTGCCAGATCGGCGCCGCCGTCATGGCCGCCAACGGCAAGACTTTCGAAGAAATCCTGTCCTTCTATTATCCCGGAACAACCCTCGAACGATGAAAGCGCGCACTCCCTGGCTCTGGGTTCCTACCCTGTATTTCGCGGAAGGCATCCCGTACTTCGTGGTGAACAACATCTCCACGATCATGTTCAAGAAAATGGGCATGTCCAACGCCGACATGGCCCTCTACACCAGCCTTCTGTATCTTCCCTGGCTCATCAAGCCGTTCTGGAGTCCTTTCGTGGACATCCTCCGGACCAAGCGCTGGTGGATCCTGGCGATGGAATTACTTATCGTCGCCCTGTTCGCCGGCTTGACGGCGACGCTGCCGGCCCAGGAGAGCGGATCGGTCAGTGCGTTTACCGTGACGCTGGTCCTGTTCTGGATTACCGCCTTCGCCTCCGCCACGCACGACATTGCGGCTGACGGTTTCTACATGCTGGGCCTGAACCAGCATGACCAGTCTTTCTTCGTGGGCATCCGCAGCACCTTCTACCGCCTGTCTAACCTTTTTGTCCAGGGCGCCCTCGTCGTATTCGCCGGTGTCATCGAACTCCGCAGCGGCAGCATTCCGCATTCCTGGCGGATGACGCTGCTACTGACCGCAGGCATCTGGGCGGCCGTCACGCTGTATCACCTGTATGCGCTGCCGCGTCCGGCGGCCGACAGCCCTCGTATGGCGACCCGCGCCGCCGACATCTTCCGCGAGTTCGGCCGCACCTTTGCGACCTTCTTCAGCAAGAAACTCGCGTGGTTGGGCATTGCCTTCATGCTGTTGTACCGCCTCCCGGAGGCCTTCGCGCTCAAGATTGTCCCTGCATTCCTAGTGGATTCCGCCGATGTGGGCGGCATGGCCCTGTCCACGGTGAATTACGGTCTTATCAACAACACGGTGGGCGTGATCGGTATCGTCCTGGGCGGTATCCTGGGCGGCGTGGCCGTATCCCGGTTGGGCTTGAAACGCACCATCTGGCCGATGGCGCTTTCCCTGGCCCTCCCGTGTGTCGTGTATCTGTATATGGCCGTGGCACAGTCGGTTCCTCTCTGGGTAATCGGAGTCTGCGTGTTCATCGAGCAGTTCGGCTACGGTTACGGATTCACGGCCTATATGCTGTACATGATGTACGTTTCGGAGGGTGAGTTCAAGACATCGCATTATTCCCTCTGCACAGCGTTCATGGCGGCCTCGATGATGCTGCCGGGCCTGGTGGCCGGCCTTTTGCAAGAGAAGATGGGGTATGCGGTGTATTTCGGTTTCGTGATGGCCTGCTGTCTGGCCACGGTCCTCGCCGTGATCCTGGTCCGCCGGACCATACCGGAAACCTACGGCCGCGCCCGTGAAACGGATGGATAAACCTTAAGTTGATGAAGATGCACAGAATCAAGAAAACCGCACTGGCCGCCGTCCTTCTCCTCGCAGGACTGACCGCCCGTGCCCAGGTGTACACCGGCATCGACATGCTGGAGCGATACGGTTTCGAGGAACTCCGCGGCAAACGGGTGGGTCTCGTGACGAACCCTTCCGGCGTGGACCGGAACCTCCGTTCCACCATCGATATCTTCTTCGAAGCGCCGGAAGTGGAACTGGTTGCGTTGTACGGTCCTGAACACGGTGTCCGCGGCGACGCCTATGCCGGCGACCATATCGCCAGCGGCAAGGACGCCAAGACCGGTCTTCCCGTCTATTCCCTGTATGGGTCCACACGGAAACCGACGCCCGAAATGCTGAAGGGGATTGACGTGATGGTCTATGACATCCAGGATGTCGGCACACGTTCCTATACCTTTATCTCCACCCTGGGTCTCGTGATGCGGGCCTGCGCGGAACAGGATATCGAGGTGATGGTCCTGGACCGTCCCAACCCGCTGGGCGGGCTGAAGGTCGAGGGCGGCGTGGTGGAACCGGGCTTCTTCTCCTTCGTCAGCGAGTTCCGCATCCCCTATGTCTATGGCCTGACCGTCGGCGAACTCGCCGGCCTGATCAACGAGGAAGGGCTCAACTGCGGGGTGGACGGCAAGGAGAAACCGCTCAAATGCCGCTTGTCCGTCATCCCGATGCGCGGCTGGGAAAGGTCCATGTTGTACAAGGACACCGGACTGCCCTGGATTCTTCCGTCCCCGAACATTCCGTCCGAAGCCTCGGCCATCGGCTATCCCTCTGCCGGCATCGCGGGCGAGTTCGGCTACCTGAACATCGGCGTAGGCTATACCATCCCGTTCCAGACTTTTGCTGCTCCCTGGATCGATGCGGACAAGCTGAAGGAGCGCCTGGACAGTTACGGAATCCCCGGCACCGCCTTCCGTACCATCCATTACAAACCGATCTCCGGACAGAATCCCCAGATGCAGCACGGGGTCCAGTTCTTCTATACGGATTACGAAGCTGCGACCATCACATTGACGCAATTCTATGTGATGCAGGCCCTTCAGGAACTGTATCCCGCCCGCAATCCATACAAGAATTTGAAGAAGACCCGGATGCTGGATATCGTTTGTGGCACGGATTATGTGAGAAGGGAATTCGGAAAGCGACTGAAAGTGGCGGATATCGAGTCCTGGTGGATGAAAGACGCTGACGCTTTCAAGGAGCTTTCCCGGAATTATTACCTTTATCGCTAATTTTTAAAACACAAGAGCCATGAAAAGGATGATCAAAACCTTCGCCGCAGTTCTCATCACCTTTGTGATGGTCGCGGCCCCTGAGGCACTCGCCCAGTCCCGCCGTTCCGGCGGATCTTCCGCCGCCCGGTCGTCCTCTTCCCAGACTACGACCCGCGGATCTTCTTCGATGAGCCGTTCGTCCGGCTCTGTTTCCACCAGCCGCTCCTCCGGAGCCTCGATGAGCAGCCGTTCCTCTTCGATGGGCACGCGCTCTTCCAGCCCTTCGGTGAGCCGTTCTTCCGGCGCTTCCTCCAGTCGTTCCGCCTTCGTGCAGACTGACCGGACTTCCCGCAGCACCGGATCCTCTTCCACCAGCCGCTCCACCGGCAGCAGCACGACCAGCCGTTCCTCCGGAAGCACGTCTTCCGCGACGACCAGCCGCAGCACCGGTTCCTCCACCACCCGTTCCGCGGGCACCGTGCCCCAGAACGACCGGACCAATCGTTCCACCGGCAGCAGCACGACCAGCCGTTCCACCGGAAGCACGTCTTCCGCGACGACCAGCCGCAGCACCGGTTCCTCCACCACCCGTTCCGCGGGTACCGCGACTCAGAACGATCGGACCAATCGTTCCACCGGCAGCACTACCAGCCGTTCCACTGGCTCCTCCACTACCCGTTCCGCGGGTACTGTGAACCAGAACGACCGTACCAGCCGCAGCACCGGTTCCACCACCGCTCGTTCCGCGGGTTCCGCGACTCAGAACGACCGGACCAGCCGTTCCACCGGCAGCACGACCAGCCGCAGCACCGGTAGCAGCACTTCCAGGAGTACTGCTTCCACCAGCCGCAGCACGAGCTCTGCCGACCGTAATTCCGGCACTGCAGTCCGCTCCAGCAGCAACGTCACCCGCAACGGCCTCGGCTACAACGCGGCGAACGAAGCTCCGGCTTCCTCTTCCGTGAAGAACACCGAGCCCATGCGCGACCACGGCGGCAACTACCGCTACAATGACGACTTCCGGATGGACAACGGGCACAACCTGCACCGGGTACCTCCGCGCGAGCGTGACTTCATCGCCTGGGACCGTCCGGGAATCGGCCACTTCTGGGACCACCATCCGCATTACTACGGATACCGGATCCACGTGCTTCCGCCGCACTACCGCCGGATCACCCACTGGGGCATTGATTACTACTTCTACGATGGTATTTACTACCGTCCGTTCGGAGGTGTGTACATCATCTGCCGTCCGCCTTTCGGCACTCCGCTCGAGAGAGCGATTGACAGGGCTCTGTTCAACCTGGTCAGATTCTCCTACTACTGCAACACGTACCGGACCTATAACACGGTCTTCGACAATTACAACGTGATTGCCCAGCAGAACCTGATCATCGCGCAGAACAACGCCCGGATCGCCGCCCAGAACGCGAGTTACG